>Ga0208390_1000630_pt1 | contig 12766 bp, 9 predicted proteins | sample Knorr_S7_td_Surf_FD_185594 | JGI IMG/M metagenome (GOLD analysis project Ga0208390, IMG submission 185594) | Marine microbial communities from Southern Atlantic Ocean transect - Knorr_S7_td_SurfaceA_ad_6m_LV_A (SPAdes) (version 2) | ecosystem: Environmental > Aquatic > Marine > Oceanic | place...
CAAACATCAGTATTTATAAGTTATCTGAATCAAGCGGAGCTAAATATTGAGAGAAAACAACGAAAAGATTATTTATTTTTCGAATTTGATCCTACAAGAACAAATGGAGCTACTCCTCTTCCAGCAAACAGATACTATAATTTTACAGACTATTCAATCTCATATAAATCTCCAAGTAGAAATTTATTTACTTCAGACTCAGAGATTTCATATGGATCATTTTATAATGGAACAAAATTTTCAATTCAAAGTAGATTGTCATATAGAAGACAGCCAATTTTCAATATGTCATTAAGACTTAATTATGACTCAATCAAGTTACCTAAACCATACCCAACCAGAAATATATGGTTAATAAGTCCAAAATTTGAACTAACATTTACAAAAAAAATATATTGGGCTACATATGTTCAGTATTCTAATCAATTTGAAGACCTTGGTATTAATTCCAGACTTCAATGGAGGTTTGCTCCATTATCTGACCTATATTTGGTGTATAATGATAATTATTTTACAGGTGATAAAATTACTCCTCAACTTAGATCAATAAATTTAAAACTTACATACTGGATAAATATTTAATATGAAAAACAAAATAATTCTAATAATAGCAATACTTATAATTTCTTGCAGTTCAAATGAAAATAAAATGATTGTTTCAGGAAATGTAGATGGTTTGAAAAAAGGGACTTTATATCTTCAAGCAGAAAAAGACTCTTTAGTGGTAAATTTAGACTCAGTTCATTTAAAAGGAGCTGGTAACTATAAATTAAGTACAAATATCAAGGAACCTGACATCTATTATTTATACCTTGATAAAGAAGACGGAGATTCATTAAATGATATTATTGCTTTTTTTGGAAATAGAGGTGAAATAGAAATTAATACTAGACTTTCTACTTTTGACTCTAGCTATGAAATTAAAGGATCGAGGAATAGTGATCTTCTAAAAGAATATAATTCTATAATGCGACAATACAATTCACAAAATCTAGATTTATTAGAAATATTTTACAATGCACAAATTGAAAATAATCAAAAAAGGATAGACTCTGTTAACTCAGAATTGGAAAAATTAATTAGAAAAAAATATTTATATACATTAAACTTTTCAATAACTAACTCTGAAAATGAAATATCGCCCTATATTGCAGTTAGTCAAATACCTGATGCAAATATTGAGTTACTTCGTAAGTTATATGATACTCTTACTGAAGGAATAAAAGTTTCTAAATACGGAAAAATTTTAAGAGATATTACAATTGACTAACCACTATACTCAACAAAATTTCTGGGTGTTTCGTATAGAGTTATTTTAAGTTCATAATTTTTATCAAAATGAGGGATTAGCTTATTGTAAATTAGAATAGCAATATTTTCAGCAGAGGGATTTATTGTTTTGAAATCATCAATATCTAGATTTAAGTTTTTATGATCTAAATATTCCTCAACCTCAACTTTGATAATATTTTTAAGCTTACCTAAATCATACACATATCCTGTCTCTTTATCAATTTCTCCAGTCAAACTAACAATTAATTCATAGTTATGACCATGGTAATTTTCATTTGCACATTTTCCAAAAACTTTTTTGTTTTTTTCATCTGACCAATCAGATCTAAATAATTTATGAGCGGCATTAAAATGTGCTTTTCTGCTAACTGTTACTTTCATTTTTTTAAATAATTATAAAAATACTCAAAAGCTATTTTAAACCAAACTGTATAAATATCTCCATTTTTTTTAATGTCATCATACAACGAATCCATATCTATCCACTTGAAATCATCAGCCTCGTCTGGATTTATTTCTGGATCTTCATTATAAACCCCATAAAAAACATGGTCAAATTCGTGTTCGATTAAATCGTTATCTAACTCTGCCTTATATGTAAATTCATAGACTTTTCTGAGACTAGTTTCAATACCCATTTCCTCAATAAGTCTTCTGTTTGCAGCATCTAATATATCTTCATCTTGACGAGGATGACTGCAACATGTATTTGTCCATAATCCACCTGAATGATATTTCGAAGAAGCTCTTTTTTGAAGTAAAAGCTCATATTTATTATTAAATATGAAAATTGAAAATGCTCTATGAAGAACACCTTTTTGATGAGCCTCAAGTTTTGGCATGAATCCAATTTGATTATCATTTTTATCAACAAGAATTACCTTTTCTTCTGACATTGATTCAAATTAATAATTTAGCTCCTCTTCTTCTTTATTAATTAGTAAGCTATTATACTCATCTTTAGGACCAACAATAATATCGTTGTATTTTCTCATCCCAGTACCAGCAGGAATCTTGTGACCTACAATAACATTCTCTTTTAAGCCTTCTAACATGTCATTCTTTCCATTAACTGCAGCCTCATTTAATACTTTTGTAGTTTCTTGGAATGATGCTGCTGAAATAAATGATTTTGTTTGTAGTGCAGCTCTTGTGATACCTTGGAGTTGTGTCGAGGCTGTTGCAGGTTTTGCATCTCTGGCATCAACCAGGTTTTTATCATCTCTTTTCAACATTGAGTTTTCATCTCTTAGAAGCCTAGCTGAAACAATTTGCCCAACTTTAAGATTTTCACTATCTCCAGCATCTTCAACAACTTTCATACCATATAATTTGTCATTTTGTTCAATAAACTCATCTTTATATATTATTTGATCTTCGAGGAATAAAGTATCTCCAGTATCAATAATCTTAACCTTTCTCATCATTTGCCTAACTACAACCTCAAAATGTTTATCATTAATCTTAACTCCCTGAAGCCTATACACCTCTTGAACTTCATTAACAAGATATTGTTGAACAGCAGAGGGGCCTTTGATATTTAAGATGTCATTAGGTGTAATTGATCCATCTGAAAGAGGCATTCCTGCCTTAATAAAGTCATTTTCTTGAACAAGAATTTGATTCGATAATTTTACTAAATATTTTTTAACATCACCAAATTTAGATTCAACAATAATCTCTCTATTACCTCTTTTAATCTTTCCAAAGGATACAACGCCGTCAATTTCAGAAACTACCGCTGGATTAGATGGGTTTCTTGCTTCAAACAATTCAGTCACTCTTGGTAAACCACCAGTAATATCACCTGATTTAGCTGATTTTCTTGGAATTTTAACCAAAATTTTTCCCTTTTCAATTGATTCATCCTCATCAACCATAATATGTGCACCAACAGGTAGGTTATATGACCTCAAGGTTACACCTTTTTTATCTTGAATAAGAAGTGTAGGAATTAATTTTTTATCTCTTGAGTCAGTAATAACTTTTTCTTTAAATCCTGTTTGCTCATCAATTTCAACTTGATAGGTTTTACCAACTTCGATATTTTCGTAAACAATTTTTCCAGAAAATTCGGAAACAATTACACCATTAAACGGGTCCCATTGACATACAACATCACCTTTAGATAATTTTTGTCCATTTTTAACATTTAGATATGAACCATAGGGAATGTTATTAGTACTCAAAACATTTTTTGTTTTTGAGTCTAAAATTTTAATTTCTGAAGTTCTTGATATCACTATATTAGAAGAGTTACCTTCACTATCTTTAGTCTTAACAACTTTTAGATCTTCAATTTCCGCAACTCCGTCAAATTTTGATATTAAAGAATTCTCCTCAGAAATATTTCCAGCAACACCACCAACGTGGAATGTTCTAAGTGTTAATTGAGTACCAGGCTCGCCAATTGACTGAGCGGCAACAACACCTACAGCTTCTCCAATTTGAATGGACTTACCAGTTGCAAGATTTCTTCCATAACAACTAGCACATATTCCCTTTTTAGTCTCACATGTTAATGGTGACCTAACTTCAACAGAAGTAATAAGAGTATCCTCAATTCTTCTAACTGTATCCTCTTCGATTAAATTACCACCTTCAATTATTACCTCATTAGTAGATGGATCAACTATATCATTGAGTGCTACTCTCCCTAATATTCTCTCACCTAAAGTTTCAACAATCTCCTCATTCTTTTTTAGTGCAGTAACTTCAATTCCTCTTAGAGTTCCACAGTCAAACTCGTTAACAACAACATCTTGCGAAACATCATGTAATCTACGAGTTAAATATCCTGCATCGGCAGTCTTCAAAGCAGTATCTGCAAGACCTTTCCTAGCACCGTGAGTTGAGATGAAGTATTCTAAAATAGAGAGACCTTCCTTAAAGTTAGACAGTATAGGATTTTCAATAATCTCACCACCACCAACATTAGATTTTTTTGGCTTAGCCATTAATCCTCTCATTCCCGTAAGTTGCCTAATTTGTTCTTTAGAACCTCTAGCACCAGAATCAAGCATCATGTAAACTGAGTTAAAACCTTGCTGATCCTCGCTAATTTGTTTCATTGCAAGCTCAGTTAATGTTGCATTTGCAGATGTCCAAACATCAATAACCTGATTATATCTTTCGTTATTAGTAATAAGACCCATATTGTAATTACCAATAATATCATCCACCTGATTATTTGCATCATTAATTAGATGTTGTTTTTGTTCAGGAATTATTATATCACCTAAACTAAAAGACAATCCACCTTTAAATGCAAATGTATATCCAAGATCTTTTATTTTATCCAGGAATTCCGCAGTCTCAGGAACTGATGTTGAATAAAGAATCTGTCCAATAATTTCTCTAAGGTTTTTCTTTGTAAGGACTTCATTAAAGAATCCTGCTTTTTCTGGAACTACTTCATTAAAGAAAATTCTTCCAGGAGTAGTCTCTATTATTTCATACGAATCATCAGATTCAGATGTCTTTATCTTACATTTAATTATAGCATTTAAATCTACAATTTTTTCATTATATGCCATATTAACCTCTTCAGGAGAATAGAAAGTCAAACCTTCACCTTTAAGTTCATGTGATTCAGAAGATTTTCTTGATTTTGTCATATAATAAAGACCCAAAACCATATCCTGAGAAGGAACTGTAATTGGAGAACCATTAGCTGGATTCAATATGTTATGAGAACCAAGCATCAACAGTTGTGCCTCCAAGATAGCCTCTGGACCCAACGGAAGATGAACTGCCATCTGATCACCATCAAAGTCAGCATTAAATGCAGTACATGTTAATGGATGTAGCTGAATAGCTTTTCCTTCAATAAGCTTTGGCTGAAATGCTTGTATTCCTAATCTATGTAATGTAGGGGCCCTATTAAGTAATACTGGGTGCCCTTTCAAAACATTCTCTAATATATCCCATACAACTGGTTCTCTTCTGTCAATGATTTTTTTTGCAGATTTTACTGTTTTAACAATTCCCCGTTCTATAAGCTTTCTAATTATAAATGGCTTATATAGCTCAGCTGCCATATCTTTTGGCAATCCACATTCATATAATTTCAGTTCTGGTCCTACAACAATTACTGATCTCGCAGAATAGTCTACTCTTTTTCCTAAAAGATTTTGTCTAAAACGCCCTTGTTTTCCTTTTAGAGAGTCAGATAATGATTTTAAAGGTCTATTAGACTCAGTTTTAACTGCTGAAGATTTTCTAGTATTGTCAAATAGAGAATCTACAGACTCTTGAAGCATTCTTTTTTCATTTCTTAAAATTACTTCTGGTGCTTTAATTTCAACTAGTCTTTTTAACCTATTGTTTCTAATAATTACTCTCCTGTATAAATCATTAAGATCAGAAGTGGCAAATCTTCCTCCATCTAGAGGCACAAGTGGTCTTAATTCAGGTGGAATAACAGGTATTACTTTAATAACCATCCACTCTGGTAGGTTTTCCTTTCTTTCATTTCCCTCTCTAAATGATTCAACAACCTGAAGTCTTTTTAAAGCCTCTGTTTTTCTTTGTTTTGAAGTTTCATTATTTGCTTTATGCCTTAATTCGTATGAAAGTTCTTCTAAATCAATTCTTGATAACAAATCAATCAGACATTCTGCACCCATTTTTGCTATGAATTTTCTCTCATCAGAATCATCTAAAAACTGATTGTCAGCTGGAAGGGATTCCATTATTGTTAAATATTCTTCTTCTGTTAAAAAGTCCATCTTATTTACAGATTCACCTTCTGCATTCTTTGCTTCTCCTTGCTGAATAACAACATATCTTTCATAATAAATGATCATATCTAGTTTCTTTGAAGGTAATCCTAAGAGATATCCTATTTTATTTGGTAAAGACTTGAAATACCATATATGTGCAACTGGCACAACAAGATTAATATGACCAACTCTGTCTCTTCTGACTTTCTTTTCTGTAACCTCAACACCACATCTATCGCAAACAATCCCTTTATATCTAATTCTTTTGTATTTACCACATGCACATTCGTAATCTTTAACAGGGCCAAAGATCCTCTCACAAAACAGCCCATCTCTCTCGGGTTTATGAGTTCTATAGTTTATGGTTTCAGGCTTTAGAACCTCACCTCTAGAGTTACCAAGTATAACCTCGGGTGAAGATAAACCAATTGAAATAGTATTAAACTTCTTCTGTGTCAATAATTCGTTATTTTTTGCCATTTTTATTTTTGTAATTTATTTTTCTTCTAATCTAATATCTAAACCAAGACCCTTTAATTCATGCATCAATACATTAAATGACTCTGGAAGACCAGCATCAGGGAGATTTTCACCCTTAACAATTGATTCATAAGCTTTAGCCCTACCTATAACATCATCCGATTTTATAGTTAAAATTTCTTGAAGCGCACTTGATGCTCCGTAAGCTTCAAGGGCCCATACCTCCATTTCACCAAATCTTTGACCTCCAAACTGAGCTTTACCACCCAGAGGTTGCTGAGTAATTAAACTATATGGACCAATAGATCTAGAATGCATTTTGTCATCAACCATATGCCCGAGTTTTAACATGTATATAACTCCAACCGTAGCCGCTTGATCAAATTTTTCTCCAGTACCACCGTCATACAAATAAGTGTGACCAAATCTAGGTACACCTGCTTCATCAGTAAGCTGATTTATTTCATCAAGTGTAGCTCCGTCAAAAATTGGTGTTGAGAACTTTCTACCTAGCTCTTTTCCTGCCCATCCAAGAACAGTTTCATAAATTTGCCCAATATTCATCCTGGATGGAACACCAAGAGGATTTAAAACAATATCAACTGGTGTACCATCTTCTAAGAAAGGCATATCTTCTTGTCTAACAATCCTTGCAACAATACCTTTATTTCCGTGCCTACCAGCCATTTTATCTCCAACTTTAAGTTTTCTTTTCTTTGCTATATATACCTTAGCAAGTTTTTTAATTCCAGGCGGAAGTTCATCTCCGACACTTATTGTAAATTTTTCTCTTCTAAGTGAGCCTTGAATATCATTTTCTTGTATTCTGTAATTATGTAGAAGCGATGAAATTGTAGCGTTCAGATTATCTGATGTCGTCCAAACTCCTTTTGTTAAATGAGTATAGTCTTCAATGTTAGCTAACATCTTATTAGTAAATTTCTTTCCTTTTACAAGGACCTCTTCACCAAGATCATTGAATACACCTTGACAAGTCTTTCCATTAATAACAGATGAAAGCTTATCAACAAGTTTAAGCCTAAGATCTTCAAGAATTTTATCGTACTTGGTTTCTAATAACTCTAGATCAACTTTATCTTGAGATCTTCTTCTCTTATCTTTAAAAGATCTAACAAATAATTTCTTGTCAATAACAATTCCATTAAGTGATGGCGGAGCTTTCAATGATGCATCTTTAACATCTCCCGCTTTATCTCCAAATATTGCTCTAAGTAATTTTTCTTCTGGAGTTGGATCAGATTCACCTTTTGGAGTTATTTTACCAATCAGAATATCACCCGGGGTCACATCTGCTCCTACTCTAATCATCCCATTTTCGTCAAGTTCTTTTGTTGCCTCCTCACTGACATTAGGGATGTCATCAGTTAGCTCCTCGGTCCCTAACTTTGTGTCTCTTACATCTATTGAATATTCATCTATATGTATTGAAGTAAATATATCTTCTCTCACAACTTTCTCAGATATAACAATTGCATCTTCAAAGTTATATCCTTTCCATGGCATAAATGCAACTTTGAGGTTTCTCCCGAGAGCTAATTCTCCGTTTTGAGTAGCATATCCCTCACAAAGAACTTGACCTTTTGTAACTAGATCGCCTTTACTTACAATTGGTTTTAAATTAATACACGAACCTTGATTTGTTTTTTGGAATTTAATAAGATCGTAAACTTTTGTATCATCTTCAAAATTTAATAATTTCTCCTCACTAGAAAGCTTGTATTTAATTACAATTTTATTAGCATCTACATAATCAACAACACCATCTCGCTCTGCATTTACAAGAACTCTTGAATCAGTAGCAACTGAACTCTCTAGTCCAGTTCCAACTATGGGAGATTCCGGCTTTAAAAGAGGTACAGCTTGACGCATCATGTTTGATCCCATTAATGCACGGTTAGCGTCATCGTGTTCTAAGAAAGGTATTAAAGAAGCTGAAATTGATGCAATTTGATTTGGAGCTATATCAGTATAATTTATATTATCTGGAGTAACAACAGGAAAATCTGCTTGATCTCTAGCGATTACTTTTTCAGATTTTATTTTACCAGAACCATCATAATCGATGTTGGCTTGAGCTATAAGCTTGTTTTCTTCTTCCTCTGCAGTCAAGTAAGTTATATTCTTAAGGTCAATTTTTCCATTTTTTACTTGTCTGTATGGTGTCTCAATAAATCCAAGATTATTAACTCTTGCATACACAGACAAAGATGAGATAAGCCCTATGTTTGGACCTTCGGGAGTTTCAATTGGACATAATCTCCCATAATGAGTGTAATGGACATCTCTTACCTCAAACCCTGCTCTTTCTCTTGATAAACCTCCAGGACCAAGAGCAGAAAGTCTTCTTTTATGTGTAATCTCTGCAAGTGGATTTGTCTGATCCATAAACTGGGAAAGTTGATTCGTACCAAAAAAAGTATTAATTACAGAAGACAAAGTTTTTGCATTAATTAAGTCAATTGGTGTAAATACTTCATTGTCTCTGACATTCATTCTTTCTCTTATAGTTCTGGCCATTCTTGCAAGTCCAACACCAAATTGAGATGAAAGTTGCTCACCTACAGTCCTAACTCTTCTATTAGAAAGGTGATCAATATCATCGATTTCAGCCTTAGAGTTAATCAGCTCTATCAAATATTTGATAATTGTTGTAATATCAAGTCTTGTTAAAGTTCTCTCTTCCATATCAACGTCGAGATTTAACTTCTTATTCATTCTGTATCTTCCTACCTCTCCTAAATTATACCTCTGGTCAGAAAAGAATAATTTATCAATGATACCTCTAGCAGTCTCTTCATCTGGTGGTTCAGCATTTCTCAATTGTCTGTAAATATATTCAACTGCTTCTTTTTCAGTGTTTGTTTGATCTTTTTGAAGAGTGTTATATATAATAGCGTAATCAGAATTTTGTGCATCTTCTTTATGAATCAATATTGTTTTGACATCAGCGTCTAGTATCTGTTCAATATGATCTTTTTCAATTACAGTATCTCTATCAATAATTATTTCATTTCTTTCAATTGAAATAACTTCACCAGTATCCTCATCAACAAAATCCTCATGCCATGTTCTTAAAACTCTAGCTGCTAATTTTCTGTTTAATGCTTTTTTAAGACCTGCTTTTGTTACTTTTATTTCTTCAGCTAAGTCAAAAATTTCTAATATCTCTTTATCACCTTGATATCCAATAGCTCTAAATAATGTTGTAACAGGTAATTTTTTCTTTCTATCAATATATGCATACATCACATTATTAATGTCAGTAGCAAATTCAATCCAAGAGCCTTTGAAAGGGATAACCCTTGCAGAATAAAGTTTAGTTCCATTAGCATGAAAAGATTGTCCAAAAAATACACCAGGTGATCTATGAAGCTGAGAAACTACAACTCTCTCAGCACCATTAATTATGAAAGTTCCACTAGGAGTCATGTAAGGTATAGATCCTAAAAATACATCTTGTACTATAGTTTCAAAGTCCTCATGTTCATCATCTGTACAATAGAGCTTAAGTCTTGCTTTTAAGGGAACTGAATAACTTAACCCTCTTTGGATACACTCATGCATAGAATATCTTGGTGGGTCAACAAAGTAGTCTAAAAACTCTAGTACAAACTGATTTCTAGCGTCGGTAATTGGAAAATTTTCTTTGAATGTGTTAAATAAACCTTCCTCAACTCTTTCATCAGACTTTGTTTCGAGTTGGAAAAAATCTTGAAATGACTTTATCTGAATATCTAAAAAGTCTGTTTCCACGTTTGCAGTTTTGGTGTTAGAAAAATTTGTTCTCAATTTATTATTAGTCATATTTTAGAGTTTTGTTTAAACGAGTATAGGCCTTTAGATATAAATTCTAAAAGCCTAAAAAAATGAAGTTATATTAACTTACTTAAGTTCAACCTCAGCTCCAGCTTCTTCAAGTGATTTCTTCAGTCCCTCAGCATCGTCTTTTGATACTGCTTCTTTAATTGAGCTAGGAGTATTATCAACTAAATCTTTAGCTTCTTTAAGCCCCAATCCAGTTAACTCCTTGACCAATTTAACTACTGCAAGTTTTGAGCCACCAGCTGATTTTAAAACAACATCAAATTCTGATTTTGTTTCAGCTGCATCTTCTCCACCTGCACTAGGACCTGCTGCTACCGCCACTGCTGCTGCTGCTGCAGGTTCGATACCATATTCATCTTTAAGAATATCAGCTAGTTCGTTAACTTCCTTAACCGTTAAACCAACTAACTGTTCTGCGACTTTTTTTAGATCTGCCATTATTAGAGTTTTAAATTATTAATTATTATTACACTTAATTTTTATTCGGATTCATCTTTTGATTCACCCTCAGAGGTTTGTTCCTCTGTTTTTTCTGTTTCATCTTCTGCCTTTGCTTCCTCTGCAGCTGGCTCTTCTGCCTTTGCTTCCTCTGCAGCTGGCTCTTCTGCCTTTGCTTCCTCTGCAGCTGGCTCTTCTGCCTTTGCTTCCTCTGCAGGATTTTCAATTAGTGTTTTAACTAAACCTGCAATTTTTCCACTACTTGATTTTAATGCAGAGATAACATTTTTAGCTGGCGACTGAAGAATTGAAATAATTTCTCCTAAAACTTCTTCTTTTGACTTTAAGTTAAATAATGCTTCTATATGTTCATCTCCAATATAAATTGCCTCATCTACAAACGCTCCTTTTAAAATTGGCTTATCACTATCTTTTCTAAACTTTTTGATAACCTTAGCTGGAGTATTTCCAGTCTTTGAAAGCATTATAGTTGTGTTTCCTTTTAGGAGATCTTTGAGTTCTCCAAAGTCATTTTCAGATTCACTCATAGCTCTTTGAAGAAAAGTATTTTTAACAACTGAAAGCTTAACATCAGAATTAAAACATTCTCTTCTAAGCTTACTTGTTTGTAAAGCATCAAGACCTGCTATATCCGTAAGATATATTGACTTATAATCGGATAATTGGTCTTTAAGTTCCTCAACAACTTTAACTTTTTCTTCTTTATTCATTTTTAATATTATTCAAATTTAGACTCAATAGCTATACCAGGACTCATTGTACTTGACATTGAGATACTCTTAATGTATGTACCCTTTGCACCTGAAGGCTTTAGCTTGATAATTGTCTTAATTAACTCATTAGCGTTATCTTTAATTTTATCTGCAGTGAAAGAAACTTTCCCAACAGAAGCATGGATAATTCCAGTCTTATCTACTTTAAAATCAATTTTTCCACCTTTTATATCAGACACTGCCTTTGCAATGTCCATAGTTACAGTTCCAGTCTTTGGGTTTGGCATAAGTCCTCTAGGGCCTAGAACTTTACCAAGTGGTCCTAGTTTACCCATAACACTTGGCATGGTTACAATAACATCAACATCAACCCAACCTTTTTTAATTTTTTCTATATAATCATCTAATCCAACTAGATCAGCTCCAGCTTTTTTTGCTTCTTCTTCTTTGTCAGGTGTTACTAACGCCAGAAGCTTTAGGGATTTTCCAGTTCCGTGAGGTAAAGAAACTACTCCTCTAACCATTTCATTTGCCTTTTTCGGGTCTACTCCAAGTCTAATAGCAAGATCTACCGAAGAATCAAATTTGGTAGTTGTAACTTCTTTTACAAGAGTAGAAGCTTCATCAAGACTATATGACTTTTCAGCATCAATCTTTTCAAGTGAAATCTTTCTATTTTTTGATAATTTTGCCATATTTATTTTACCGGAGGTTCTCCTCCATTTACTTTAATACCCATTGATCTTGCTGTACCAGCAACCATTTTCATAGCTGATTCAACTGTAAAAGCGTTTAAATCTATCATCTTATCTTCTGCTATTTTTTTAACCTGGTCCCAAGATACAGTAGCAACCTTATCCCTATTAGGTTCACCAGAGCCTTTTTTCTTTTTTGCAGCTTCTAATAATTGAACAGCTGCAGGGGGAGTTTTTATAACAAACTCAAAACTCTTATCTTTATAAACATTAATAACAACAGGCAGAACCTTTCCAGGTTTATCTTGACTTCTTGAATTAAATTGTTTACAAAATTCCATAATATTAACTCCAGCAGCACCAAGAGCAGGACCTACTGGTGGAGATGGATTTGCTGCTCCACCTCTAATTTGCAATTTTAGTACTTTATCAACTTCCTTTGCCATAATTATAATTTTTCAACTTGCATGTAACTTAATTCTAGTGGAGTCTTTCTTCCAAAGATTTTGACCATAACTTCAAGTTTTCTTTTCTCTTCATTTACATTATCTATTGT
>Ga0208390_1000637_pt1 | contig 12702 bp, 12 predicted proteins | sample Knorr_S7_td_Surf_FD_185594 | JGI IMG/M metagenome (GOLD analysis project Ga0208390, IMG submission 185594) | Marine microbial communities from Southern Atlantic Ocean transect - Knorr_S7_td_SurfaceA_ad_6m_LV_A (SPAdes) (version 2) | ecosystem: Environmental > Aquatic > Marine > Oceanic | place...
GTGCATTGATTAGATTGTTAAAATATAGCACTCGCGAATTCCCAAATACTAGTTAAATACTTCCCCCAATGGCAATTGAAAAACCCATAAAATTTAAAAATCAGATTTTTTAAAGTGGGTGCAGAAATGAGTGATAAAAATGAATAATGAGTGATAAAAAAATATGTATGTTTTTGGTGTACAAAATGTATATTTTCTTTGTGTGGGCACACAATAAAAAATGTGGGTGTTTGATCACCGCATATTTTTTGTTTGGTTTTTTGTTTATTTGAATTTTTATTTGGTTTTTTATTGATTATCCCAATTTTCAATGAAATTCAGTAGATTCTCTACTAATTGCGAACCACCTGCACCTCTCATATCATTAGAATTACCCTTTTTATTTAATTCATTCATATATCTCACTTTCAAATCAGAATTAGTACCAATTTCATTGTAAAACTGAATTAACTTTGTTTTAAATGCATCTGTCATATTTCCTTCGCATATCCGTTTCCATATAGGAGATATGTGCTTTTTAGGGTATAAACCTTTTTTTATATTCCCAAACGAAGAATGATTAATTTGACTCATAATATCAATAAAGTTATTTAGTTTATTGATAATATTTAACTCTTTTTCCGGTGTCATATTATTTTCATCTTCTGGTTCATCTTCTGGTGCATATGGATTTGTAAATTTGGAATGAAGTTTAGCATATTCGTTTCTGAAATTTTCAAAGTTAGATGTCTTGGCAGAAATAATGAATCCACACATCATGGCAAGACTTTCACAACGTTTTCTTTCACCAATTTCTTGATTTCCCGGAAGAGAATTATTCCAATTGATGCGTAGTTGTGCGATACGTTGTTTGACATTTTCGTCCGCAATTCTTGAAGTCCAACCATCTTGAATTATTTCCTTTGCCATTTCAATCTCTGGAACGTTGCCTTTCCAACCATGTCCTTTTATTAATTCCCCGTTCAATAGATTATCACCCGTGGTGTTTAAACGCTCAAACATTTCAGAAATGGTATTAGGTGGGTCGTTTTTTTCGATAGTAACCCAGGCAAATTGAATGGTATTTGTTTTGAATCTTGCTTGTGTTTCCGCATCAAGATCTAAAAATTTTTTACCATTTACATCTGTAAATTTATTAAGATAAAAGTCACGAATCGCACGACAACGATTCGCGCCATCTAATACCTTCCAAGGTTCCTCATCCATTTGGTAATCTTTTACCAAAGTAATATTACCTATTGGAAATTCTTTAAATATTGAATCAATCAGTTGGCGATTCTTAGAAACACTCCAAACTCCAGATTCTTCATCGCCACGCTGAAAATCAGATGAAATCACAATGCTTCTAGAAACTCCAAATTTTTTGTGATTGGTAAGACGTTCAAAAAGATTTTTGACTTGAAGAGTTTGTGTGAGTTCAATAATAGTCATTATTTGTATGAGTTTTTGTATAAAGTTTTTGTATAAAGTTTGTGTTTATTTATGGTTGAATATAGTCAACATTTGCGTTTCAATTTTTTTTCAAAACGTGTACATCGAAAAAAAATTGAAACGAAAAGTAAGTTAGCGGAATGATATAAAACGTCTTCTTCTTCAATAATGTTTTGCAATGATTCAAACGATGAATGCGAAGGTTTGATTACAAAATTGAGTACAGTAGTTCAAAATGTTTTGTCTTTGAATGCAAATTCCAATGAAGAAGAATTAAAAGAATACATAAATAAAAATCGCACATCTATTTTGTTTCTAATTCATTTGAATGTAAGTACAGATGAAAAGACAAAATTCATTGATATTGCAAATAAATATTTGGAAAATGATAGTTAGGTTAAGATAAAAATAAACAAAAAAAATGGTCCTTTCAAAGAGGTCCTATTTTTTTTGTTTATTTTTCTAGTGTGTATTATTTTCGTGAACGAGAATATTAATATGGATTTCCCACGCATTAAAATTATTCATTTCTTCATTGTCTACGTAGTGATAATCATTACAAAGTTGCTTATACTTGCGATCTTGACGAATATTTTTTTTTTGTCTTTTGTGTTTGTTAGACGATTTTTTGCTATTAAATGTTGTTACATTCTTCGTATGATTGCCTTTATTACGAAATTGGCGATTATTGCGAGAAGTTTTGGTAATAGTGTAAGATTGTTCCATGATATTTGTTGAACACTTGTGATGTAAGCCATAATGTTTCAATTTTTTTCGTCAAAAAGTACGCAATCAGAAATGAGTGATAAAAATGAATAATGAGTGATAAAAACACTTGTATACGCTATGAAAGAAGTTTCCGCGAATGTTCCTCATTTATTTGTAAAAAAATTGAACCATAAAGCAAACTACAATAGGTATACAAACAATTGATAAATACCATCATTTAGTCATTTAAAAAATGGCGAAAATGCTATTTTCACGATCCGAAATCAATAATACGATTCATGATGTAAATACTATCCAAAACAGGATATAAATATCATTATGCTAAATGTATTGGTCTTCATCACAAAATTTGTAGTTAATTTAAGATTTCATTACTAATTTATTTACTACCACCCCCCTCACTTTTTTATTGACACACAAAATATTGTTTCAGTTCATTATTATTGATCTTAAATTTAGTAATATATTGACGACTTTGTGTAAGTCAATCGTTAGATTGCTCATTGATATACCTTTATAGTTGATGTTACATAAATAAGACAATCTTGAATAACATATGTTAATATCTTCGACTGATAAAAATTCAATATACCAGGAAGACGGTTTCATCGAAATAATATTTATACCTCCTGCACCGTGTGGGGCAAAAACTATCTTAGCTTTACTAAAAATTTGCTGTTGTTCTATGAGTGTAGGTAGATTATTATCATCATGAATATATAGTGTTAAATTAGTATTTTTACAGAAGTTTTTTATCAATGTTTCCAAAGCGTCATAATTTTTAATTCTTCTACGATTATTTCTTTTGATTAAAATGAAGTATATGCAAGGTGAAGATGAAATGTTTTTATTTACAATTTTTTTTAACCATTGAATCTGACTATAATATGGATTACCACATTTTCCCATCCTTGGTATGTAAAGAGTATTTGCGAAAATATTGCCTGTGATTAATTTTGTTTCAGGTATATTCAGTAATTCAAACCATTGAAGAATATATTTCGATTTTTTCGAAACATGAATTTTACTTTTGTCTAAAATATCTTGTGGTATACACATTAAAGAAACAAAAGCTTCAAATGGAAAATGCCATATACCATCACTCCACAAAGCTGTAATAGTAATTGCTGATTCTATTTTTGTACTATTGGTTGGATCAAATGAATGATTCATATTTCCACATAAGCAACCCCCATTGACGTATTTAGTTAGGTTATTTGTCATAATGATACCTTCATTATTCACGTATGATTTATCAAGAATAATATAGTCATGTTCGTAGGGTTCTATATCAAAAATATTTTGTCTTTCTTCATATAATTCAACCACTTTTTTATAAGAATCACGTTTATTATTTTTTAATGCATATAAACATCCATCATCGAATGTAAAGTTTGAACTACAATCAAATTCTATATTATTACTTTTATTTTTGTAGCTTTTTAGATAATTAAAAATAAAGTTTGCCATTATATTCATAATATTTTTTGCATTTAAACTTTATTTTTATAATTTAAATAATGGATATCGTTATTTTGTCTTTTTGTCTTTTTAATTTAATTTCGAATCTCATCTTTTTGACTTTGTATAATTTCTACTAATCGCAACATATGTTGATCTTGTTGTTGTTGTAGTGTTTGTATTTTCTTCATCGTTTTGTTTAAGTCATTTTGTAGTTTGCGTATTATTTCATTATTATTTTCTTTAATTATTTGTTTTTTTTCATATTTTTCTATCATATTGCATATATATCTATCGTGCAATATCATAAATAAGATCATTGAAAAGATGCAAAAGAGGTATCGATCTTCTAGCATATTGAACATATTCATTTTTGGGTTTATCATAAAATCATTTATAAATTCAATTTTTATAAAAATTTTGAAGAATCAATTTAACAAAGAAAAGACAAAATCAATAATGACTAGTATTCTTTAATTGGTTTCTATAATAAAAAAAGGTGGTGGTTCCTTTTTTTATTTTTTTTTGTATTTAATCCCACGCAGTTTCCCAGTCATCCACACCTTCCATTTCAGCAAGGGAGTTTGAGATACGTTTTTCTTCCGCCACATGTTCGATGAAAGAGTGAACCCAGCGTATGAAGTTTTGTCGTCGAATAGCATTTGCCTTAGCGTGCTCCGCACGTGCGTGAATGAGTTCCGCCTTTTGCTTGTTTTTTTGTATTTGTTCCATTTGAAGTTTTCGCAAAGAATCTTCGGAAACACACCGTGGACTGTTTTCCGTAATGGCACCTTCCGTGATATCCACTTTGACAGTGCAAGTCATTCTTGGTCGTGTGAAAAGTCCATATACGATTGCCTTGATAATATCTATATCCTTTTCAATATCCAAAGGTTTCAGTTTTTTATTTGTTTTTTTACCATGGCTGGTATTTTGAAAAAGAGAAGTTGACTCAAAAACTACCTTTGCCAAATAGTGAATATCTTGCTCAGTGTTGCAATCATAGTAGATACGCCCTGATAAGACATTATTAGAACGCACCTCAGCAACAATAGGTTTATTTGTTTTTTTTGTATAGGTTTCAATGGACCGAGCAACATGATCGGACCAGTTAGCATTTTGTTTTGATAGGGTCTTTTGCCACACGATAGAAACCCAACTAGCATGATGAGAGGAAATTTTTCTATTTTTTATAGCTTGTTGAAGGATAAGTTCGTGACGAAAACCACCACGAACTTTGGAGCGGAAATTGCCTGCATTCACTTCCCATTGACTATTACGCTTGCCGTAAATTATATCACAAAGAGAACTAGTCATTGAAACACGTTAAAAGATTTCAATATATTATGGTTGCAAACATACATCGGTAACCAATTATTCAATTTTTTGCAATGCAGGCTATAATCACTCAAAAATGTGGTTATAATACAAAAAAATTGAAACTTTCATTGATACACATGTATATTTAGACCACCGCCAGTTGAGTCTATGTTTTGACATAGGCAATAATAGTTTTGAAACGGTCTTAAACTGGTCCATGGGTTGTGGAGTTTTGTCCAACGTAGCGAGCCAACTGCGTCAAACATAAGAATGGATATTGTTACCTAGTGTTATCCCTGAAAATGGAGGATATTAAAGAAAGCTACTGCGCACTAGAGGGAGTTTGGACCTTTTTTTATTGTATACTCTTCAATCCATCATTACATAAGACTTAGTTTTTATGTACTATAATATTCTTTTCATATATGATATAAATAGGGTATTGAGAAATGAGTGATAAAAACGAGAAATGAGGAATAAAAAAAAGAAGTGGGTTTAGGTTGATTTTTTTAATAAAGATACGCTTCATATAATATTGTTGAACAACATTATATCATTTATATATATACGAATGAAATCTTGTTGTAAACATAAAAACAAAGACAAAACTTGTAAACGTAAAGATGGTAAAGTATTTAAATTACCGAGACGATTTACACGTAAGAAATGTAAAAACCCAAGAGGATTTACAATGAGATCATCGTGTGCTCCGTATAAATTTTGTAAAAAAAATAGAAAAAAATCAAGCACACGTAAATAAAAAAGTTATGTACTATATTTTTTTATAATTACTGTGGAAATGGGAGCGGAATGTTCGCGGAATGTTCGCGGAATGTTCGCAGAATGTTCGCACACACTTTGTCTTTTTGTCTTTCTTTTTACTTTTATTTATAATTTTTTTTACAATATGGACATTGTATTCCATTAAATCGACGTAAACATTCACAACATTCATATTTATAACACAACATACATTCCCCACGATTATTATATTCACAAGATTCATGTTTATGAATATATCGAGATTCACTTATACGACTTGGTTGATCATTTGCACTTAAATACGATCCATCCTCAAAACGACGATTGCCATTTTTATCGATTAATACTAAATATTTGTCTTTTGTTATTTTTAATTCACACATTTCACTTGGACTCACTCCAAAACATCCAATAATATTATTGCGATACACATTTAAATAGGATTGTTGATTTTTATTTCGATATTCTTTACCATATTTTTTTAATTCTTCGTGATTGAATCCACTCCACGTTATAACATCTATACTTTGGGGACAAGGCTCCATATATAATTTTAACGATTTTTTTTTATATAATTCATTTCAATTTTTTCAATTAAAAATGGGGGTGAGAGATTTTGGGGATTTTTATTTTTTTTTATTCTTCTTCTTTTACGATTTTATGTGTTTCGGAATCCCATATGCCAACAAATTCACCACATTCATCGGAGACAAAGTATGCACCATATTCTTTGCTATTTTTATATACTTGGTTACATTCATCGATTCCGTAGTACGTTTTTGTTGATTTTTCATATATATGTGTATTAAATTCGACAACCTCCATACTTGTATTTTTTAATTTTATGTAATCATAATCACCTTCAGTTTTTATAATTTCATATGCCATATACGGATCCTCTTCTAATTCTTCCTCATCACTTGATGTTTCGATTTTTTTTGATTTTTCTTCTACCTTTTTTACCTTTTTTACTTTTTTTTCTGACACTTCCCATTCATTATCGGGAATTTCCAAGCGATCGCCAAATTGTCTATTTATCCATTCTTTTACAAAGGATATTGGTACATTGCGTTTTTGCAAATACGTACCATATGTTATTTGTTTTGTTTGGTTTCGTTCTTTGCTTGGATTCTTTTTTTCACACGTTAAACAATATTCTCCTTTACTCTTTTTGCTTAGACGTGTCATACAAGGAGTGTACAATCCGCCATTCATCAATATACATTGACAATATCCAGTTGATGGATATTCAATCTGATCTGGCATATATGGTAACGCCAACCGATGATTGCGGATGTTGCCTTCACTCTTATATACAAAAGATTCTTTCATCTTTTTATTGTATTCTTCGATACTTATTTTTTCCCTTTTTTCTACGGAAACATCTTTTCGTTCTTCTGCTCCACAAGGCTTGTTTATTATTTCAGTTTCTTTATTTTCTACAGCGCGTACAACCGGTAACGGCTCGTCTTCTGATTCCGATTCCGATTCCGATTCTTCCTCAACTATTTCTTCCTCAACTATTTCTTCCTCAATTATTTCTTCATCATCTGATTCTTCCGGATCGGAATCCATCCATCCAGCCGGAAACCGACCGTCATCTTCTTCTTCTGATTCCGATTCCGATTCTGGGCAGCAGCTGCAAATCCTACCGCGGGTGGGACCGCTTTCCGATTCTTCTTCTGATACTTTTTGGTTGTAACGCTGTATCGCACTAGTTTTTGATTCCTCATCAAATGTTTTTGTATCTTGACTTTCACTTTGGGGTTCGTCTTCGCCAAAGATTTCAACACACAGCATTTCATATAATTCGGAACCTGTTTTTGGAATTTTTGTGTGTTTTTTTACGACCTCATCATATATAGCGCACATATTCGCTAATCCACTTTTCACGAGGGCACTGTGCTTTTTGGTAAAACTTGACATGTTACTTTTTAGGATTCTTTTTTGGATATGTTCGATTTTTTTTATTTTTTTTAGTTCAATTTTTTTATTTTGGCAAATAACACGATTTTTGACAAAATAACACGATTTTTTTATTATTAACGCGATCTTTTTTTTATTAACACGATTTTTTTCATATTAACACGATCCTTTTTGATTATGGACGAGTCTGATTAAACCAACTTGACGGTCCGTGATCCGTCGCTGTAACACCACTATCATTTTCTATACCAACCATTGGAGAGCCATAAAATACATAATCGAAGTTAAATGCACCTACACTATTTGTATCCCAATATTGTATATTTTTTTGGTTGAATGATGATGCTGACATGAACATATATTGCATACTTGTCACAATTGATGTATCCCAATTACTTATATCATGATTAAAGGCAGTTGCACTTTGAAACATAGTTTCCATATTATTTACTTTAGATGTATCCCAACCACTTATATCTTGATTGAATGATGATGCCTCACGGAACATATTATTCATATTTGTTACATTTGACGTATCCCACTCACCTATATCTTGATTGAAAGCAGTGCACTCCATAAACACCTTAGCAATATTTTCTACATTTGATGTATCCCAATTGCCTATAGGTTGATTGAATGATGATGCTCCACGGAACATACTATCCATAGTTGTTACATTTGATGTATCCCAATAACTTATATCTACATTGAAACTAGTTTCCGATTTAAATACTTCGTCCATATTTGTCACAAATGTAGTAATCAAATTATAATTCTGGTTTGCAATCTCATTATGTAATGTGGTATCATCCACAACAGTGTATAGTACTCCATTAAATGTTATTTCGGCACTATTGTTATTAAGTGCTTTAAAATCATCAAGACTTGTAGCATTTACTTTTAAGGTTACTCCATTTGATGCATAATAAACTAATTGGAATTGTTGATTAAACCAACTAGACGGACCGTGTATTTCTGCTGCTTCCTGACTATTATTGAGTACACCATGCATTAGACTATTATTAAAAATATATCTCATATTTGTTACCGAAGTTGTATCCCAATATTGTATATCTTCTTGATTGAATATATTATTCTCAGCAAACATAGCAAACATAGATATCACGTTTGATGTATCCCAACCACTTATATTTTGATTGAATGAATTTGTTTCAAAGAACATATAACTCATATACGTAACGCCGCTGGTTTTCCACTGACCGATCGGTTGGTTGAACGCCGGCGCCCTACCGAACATCCAAGTCATATTCATAACGCCGCTGGTATCCCAATTATCTATTGGTTGATTGAATGAAACATTATTATAAAACATAGCAAACATACTTGTCACATTTGATGTATCCCAATCTCCTATAGGTTGATTGAATGAACAACTATTAAACATTGAACGCATATTTAACACATTTGATGTATCCCAATTACCTATAGGTTGATTGAAGCCTGATACAAGAAACATATTTCTCATAGTTGTCACTTTTGATGTATCCCAATAACTTATATCTTGATTGAATGAAGTTGCTCCATAAAACATACTATACATAGTTGTCACATTTGACGTATCCCAATTACTTATATCTGCATTGAAATTAGCATCCCCTTCAAATGTACCACTCATATCTGTTACAAATGTGGTAATCAAATTATAATTATCACCAGAAATCTCAGAATGAAAATCGCTATCATCGACAACAGTGTATTGTACTCCATTGATGCTTATATCGGCGCTATTATTATTATGTAATTCAAAGTCACTAAGACTTGTAATGCTATCAATTACTTTTAATGTTACTCCATTTGATTCATATTCAACTAACTGATTAAACCAATTAGCATCAGAAAATGTGTTACCTTGAATATTTGCCACACTGCTCATTGGAGAATTTGTAAAAATTCCCGTTACTGTCGGATTATTGGATAGATCCCAATATTGTATATCTGGTTGATTGAATGAAGCTGCATCATCAAACATAGCTTCCATATTTGTTACATTCTCTACGTTCCACTCTCTTATATCTTCATTAAATTCTGTTGCACCTTCAAACATAGATTCCATATTTTCTACATTGGACACTTCCCAATGACCAATATGCTGATTAAATCCGGATGCATCTGCAAACATAGCTTGCATATTTGTTACATTTGACGTATCCCAATTACTTATATCTTCATTGAAACTAGCATCACCTTCAAATGCACCACTCATATCTGTTACAAATGTAGTAATCAAATTATAATTACCACCAGAAATCTCAGAATGAAAATCGCTATTTTCCACAACAGTGTATGTTACTCCATTAAATGTTACCTCATTGCTACCATTAGTACTAGAAAAACTGGAAAAAGTTCTATAAAATGGATTTATTTGCAATGTTATTCCATTTGATGCATATAAAACTAACGATTGTTTAGGAATTGAACTAGGTGTACTTTCTATTCTTTCATAAAACCAATCCTTAGTAGGTGTTCCAAGAGTCATTGTGACATCACCATTACCGTATTGATGTCTTATATTATTACCTTCAAACATATCATCTAATGAAATATCATGATTACCTAAAGTAATATAATTAATTTCTCGACGATTATATAAACTATTTTTAAACATTTGTTTCATTGAAGTTACATTACTAAAATCCCAATGCTTTATTGATTGATTTAGTGAACTATTTTCAAATAACCCATCCATATTTGTCACAAATGTAGTAATTAAATTCACATTACCATCACTAATTTCACCATGTATAGTACTGTCATCTACGACTTCGTATGATATGCCATTGAATTCAACCACATTAGTGTTATTATTACTTAACTCGAAAGAATTAATATCGACATGACTTGTTGTATTGATTTTTATCGTATATCCATTACTATCCAACTCTACCGAATCGCTCATTTATAAACTTACTATATATAATATTTTTTATCCGTTTTTTGAATTAAAAAAAAATATTTTGATGTTTTTGTATGAATAATCAAAATACAAAATTGAAATAAGTGTTAGAATATTTTTAATAACACAAAACTTATTGTGTTATTAAAAATGAGTATTATCCAAGATAATAAAAATAAATCACTTTATCTAAGTAAAAAACAAAAAGCGGTAGATGATTTATTTAAACCTGATATATCTGGATGTTCAGAATGGATAGATCGCGAAATAATTGATAAAAATGAAGAACTAAACTGGGGAAAAAATGGTAATGCGCGTCATGGAATATACTTTGGTGATAAACGATATATTTGGGAAAAACAAGGAAAAAATCGAATTATCGCTCTTCGAACAATTGGATATAGCGATAATGTATTATATGGTGCATCAAGACCTATTGGTGAAAATATTCGAAAAATTCTTGAAAAGACCGGTTGTGTTGTTTGTGGAAGTCAATCACATTTAGTCATCGATCATAAAAATGACCTTTATAACGATCCGAGAGTTCTAAATCTAAAAAATCAAACAATTAATGATTTTCAGTGTCTATGTAATCACTGTAATTTACAAAAAAGACAAATATCAAAAAAAACTAAAGAATTAGGTAAACGTATTGGTGCAACAACCATTCCATCACTAGCATTTTTAGGTATAGATTTTATAAAAGGCGACGAAACGTTTGATGAAAAAGATATTAATGCTATGGTAGGAACTTATTGGTATGATCCTATAGAATTTATGAAAATAGCATTTGAAATATATATGAAAAATCAAAACACATAAATTATTTATAACTACGATAAAATGATAAATTCCTATCTAATTGTAATATTCATATGTAAATATATATTATAATTGTTGTTTATATTGGATCTTGACACAATATTATACAGATTTTTTAATTACTACCAATTTAAGATATTTGAAATTTAATACGATTTAAATATTGTATATTTACTGAAACATCTTGTTTATCCATTTTATAATATAAACCACATCTTTCCATATTTTTTTCATACAATCCTTTCCCTATTTGAGATGGTATATTGTCGATAGAACCATTTCTTAATCTCAAAGGAAAACTCATACTACGTGTAAAACGAAGTTCAAACTTTGGAATTGAATGTAAAAATCGCTTTCTTCCTTGTTCATCAAGTCTTAAACGCTCTTGTTGAATGTGTTTTGATTTTTTTAATATATCATCTGTTATTGAAAAAGATTGGTATTTTTTAGTTGCTTCTCGTAATGGTTGATTTTTACCAGTCCATTTTATAATAGAACCTTTGAATGGACATATTGTATGTGGTGAACAAATACACAAATATATTTTTATTTTTTCATTTGGATTTAGTTCTTTTAATTTATGCATCAAACGTTCAATATCATAAGTTGTTTCTTTTTTTTCTGTATCAAAAACAATATTCATCTTTTTAAATGATTCATTTAATAAAAACACTCCAAAGTTACTACTAATATCACCATCTAATAATATATTTGTAATTTTATTATTTTCTAGATATAACTGAGTATTTGAAAACATACCCCCTTCATTTATTTCAGGACTAGAAATCCAATTTGGATTTTTCAAAAAATGCATCATCATCTTTTCACTATCTTCATTCGAATATATACAATAGTTAGTAGGTGCAAATGTATATATTTCAACGTTTTTCAATACATATGTAAAATAATCTTGCTCATTAATTTTCATCAAATTATGACTCATTCCATGAAGAGATACAAAGTAATTCATATTTTAGTTACAATAAAAATTACGAATAACGTAATTTCAATTTTTTTTATAAAATTTTTATCTGGATTTAAAAGTCTTCAAAATAATTAGCAAAATGACGTATAACTGCATTAAGCAATTGTTCTGATTCATTGCGTGTAAAATATGGTTCTTGACCTTCATATCTACCCGGAGGATACATAAAAGTCTCTATATCTGAATTTAAAACATTATCAAAATCTCTAAAATACGAATTTCTTATTAATCTTGGAAGTAAATTATCAACTAAATTAAGTGGTTCTAATAATTCATGATGATCTTCATAATCCGAAGGAACACGAACTCTAAAATCATAATTATCTTCGTCACTACTTTCTTCATAATCGGT
>Ga0208390_1000639_pt1 | contig 12691 bp, 6 predicted proteins | sample Knorr_S7_td_Surf_FD_185594 | JGI IMG/M metagenome (GOLD analysis project Ga0208390, IMG submission 185594) | Marine microbial communities from Southern Atlantic Ocean transect - Knorr_S7_td_SurfaceA_ad_6m_LV_A (SPAdes) (version 2) | ecosystem: Environmental > Aquatic > Marine > Oceanic | place...
TATATCCATATTTCTGTGCGGTTACATCATAATTATCAATTGGTAATGTAATTATTGAGCTTGGATCATCTGCCCAAACATTAAGCGTTCCAGTTGTGGCTCCAGCAAGATTTACTAAACCTTCTAGAGGAATTTCTCCGCCTAGATGTTCTTCATACATTATGATTATAACATCTTCACCATAATTTGAGGAGAGGTTTGAATCTTTATCTTCATCAGTTAAAATTACGGGTTGTAAAGCAACAAGATTTTGACCTTCTCCACCAATGTGAGCGTAGGCGTTATAGATTCCAGAAGGTAAAATTACATCATAGTTTCCGTCAAAAGAACTAGTAGTAGATACACTTCCTCCATTTACTGCATCGAATGTAATTTTTATTTCTTCAAATCCTTTTTCATTTTCATCTAATGTTTTATTCCCATCAACATCTTCAAACAACTTACCTTCAACAACGTATCCTTGTCCCATTGAAGAATCGAGCGGTACTGAAACAGTATTACTATCGATTCGTTCTAGGTATGCTAAAGTATCGTTTTCTTTTTGATGAGTTGTGAATAAATCATATGTCCCCTCGGGAAGAACAGTAGCAAAGTATCCATTCTCATTTGTAAATACATTGTAACTGTCGAAGAGATTAACGTTTCTTATTGAGATTTGTTCTTCAGGTATTCCTTCGCCATTGTGGGTTAAAGTTCCTTCAATTCTAAAACCGTCTTTTAATTCAGCTCCATAGCCGAGTGATGTTCCTTTATCAAGCACAATATCAATACTGTTATTTTCCCAATCTGCTGGATTATCAGCTAGCAAACCATCATTTTCTAACCTCAATGTGTAGTTACCAGGAAGTAATTTTTTGAAACAGAAAGAGACCGCACTATCGTCGTTTTCATCAGGACAATCAGATGATTGTAGATAGTTTTGGCTCATGAAAGTACTCTCTACCAAACTACCATTTGTTTCATCGTACAACGAGACAGTAATTTCAGTATTTGGAATAGATTCAGATTCAAATGTACCCCAAATTGAGCTTGGCTCTAGAGATTCAGTGATTTCGATTTCTTGTCCAGCCCTAGTTGCTGATGTGCCAAGATATGTACCTAAAACAACTTCATGGTCCTCAACCGTAGAAGTTATAGTGTATTCACCAGGAGCTAAGCCTGTGAATTCATATTTTCCATTAGAATTTGTATTTACAATAGTTACTACTTCAGATTGGATATTTGTGGCTTTAACAGGAGTTATTGCTAATGCCTCATCTTCAACCCCACTAAATGTTCCGTCTTTATCCATATCCCAGAATAATCTTCCTGTTATGTTGGTAGGTTCAATTTCAATGTCTATATTGAATGTTGAATTGACATTAGGAACTCTCATCGCAGCCTCTTCTGAAATGTTTACTTTTAGTAAGTCATCTGCAGTTGTACCTGTCAAAATATTGTTACTGACTTTTCTAATCTTTTCATCGTCTGAAATTTTGTCTCCAAACGATACAATTAGAGTGATGTTACCAGCAACGGATAAAACAGAATAATTTCCATTTTTATCGGTAGTAGCGCTACCGTGTGGAATACCGTATTCATCAAGAACAGTTACATTTGCATTTGCTACAGGATCTCCGTTAGGAGTTGCAACAGTTCCTTGAATAGTTGCCCCGTCATAATATTTCAACATTCTTAACTGAGTTCCTGCGGATTTAACCAGCTTAAAGTGAGTCATGTTCCATCCAGGTGCAGGACTCTTACCTTCTTGTGCAACAGCTCCAGTTATTCCTGGAATTCCATCCTGTATTGGTCGTCCAATATCTTGTGCAGACCATCCTATGAACGCTCTGAAGAACATGGAGTTCAAGAATTTTTCTTTGTAAACAAGATTGTCCGACTCAATTGTTAAAGTTGGATTAGTTTTCACTAACTCATTAATTTCATCGACAGGTAAGGTTTGACCATTTGAAAGAGTATATTGAACTTCTACAAAATCATTAATATTGTAATCAGCTAAACTGATAGGAGCATACAAAATACCTGTTTGTCCAGGTTTTGGACCATAAGCCATCATCCTTGTATCTGCTGCAAAATAACGAATAGATTTACCTGTAAGTTGTTCCATTTCCCATAATAAATCTGAAACAGTAGTGATGTCCATAGTCATTAAAATTGGATTTCCAGCTCTTATTGCTGCATTTCTTTTGTTAATATCTTTTTCGCTTCCGTCTGAATTCTTAGGAATATAGTCTTCAGGATTTGAAACAATATGTTCAAATGCAGAGACATTTTCTTCGTTTAAGTATCCGTCTAGAATTTTAGCCCTTACTTCAGAATTAAATTTTCCAGTATCTCTGTTCACTTCAGTTTCTAATATTCTGTAAAGAAGAAGTGACATGGCTTCGTGTTCAGACTGAGATGCAATGAAATTACCGGCTATTTGGTAACCAAACTGGAAGTTATCAGCTACAGTAGGGTGTTCTCCAATGTCAATTGCCCAGAATCCGTAATCCCACCAAGCCATAAATCCAGGCCTATCTTCAGGAGCTTTCTCAGTATCTTGTTCGGCTAACCATTCAAGTCCTTCAATCCAGTAGTCGGAAGGGAAAGAAGGTCCGGTATTACCCATGTACCACAATTGGTTCGAGCTCAGGTTAGGTGTGTACATTCCAGTAGTTCCATCAGGGTACAGCGTAACATTGTTCCTCTGACCATAATCAAATTCTTCAGGTCTAAAGAAGTCATAGCTTAGGAAATTGTAAATATCAGCGTCATGCTCTTTCTTATCTTCGTAAGGGACCCCTGCATCATATCCATAGAATGTATTCGGAAGGAAAATAAATAATCCAATGAAAAGAGCGACTAATGGTCTCTTTATCTCGAAAGATCTTCTTAATCCACTTATCCTGTCTCGGAAGCGATATTGATCAATGTCTTGAGCATCCATATGTCCGATGACCATAATCAAAACAATTAGGATGGTTGCAGTTAACAAACCAACAAGTACACTGATAGTAAAGAAAAACCAAAATCCTATGGCAAGTGAAAGTAATGATAATCCGTAGAATAGATTTCCACGTTTTCCCCAGTAACTAGTCCATGTTTGCAATATACCTGGGAAATCAGCCCATTGAATAATCATCCAAGTCATCCAACCACTTATTAGTGAAACAACAGGAGTTGCATTGAAGATAAAACGTACCGCAGATTGAGCCATAAACAAAGATACTAGAGCCCAAATCATGACGAACAGATAATCTTTCTTCCACATACTTTGGCTGAATAATTGGTATGCCATCCAAATGACTCCAAAAATTGCTAACCAAATAGAAACTGGACCAAATGCGAATACAAAGTCTGCAAATTCAGGAGCTTGAGCCTCCGCAATAGTGTTGAAAAGTTTGGTTCTTACAAAATAACCTTGTCCACTGAAAAGTAAGAAGCCAAGTTCTGTGAAAACATATGTTAGTAACAAATAGAAAGCAAGTGCGAGAAGTGTAGAGCTTCCGATAACCAATAACCATGGTAAATCTCTAGTTGTAACCATCAATAGAGACATAATTATGTAACCAAGCAAAATGTAAGCAGGGGCTTCCCACCAAGTGCTAATGAATCCCATTGATTGATAATATGGATACGATAGAAGAACGGGTAATCCAAGAGTTACTAACCCTATCATTCCTGTAGTTAAACTATCTACTCTTCTGAATGCATTGATTAGCATTTGGAAACCTAAGTATATGGCAATAATTGCCATAATGTAAGGGAAACCTTTCCAGCTCATAGCAATCATGGCTATAGTCATACCAGCCAATCCTGCATAACCTAATGCAAGTTTTTCACTGTTAAAAAGATCGCTTAGACCTTGCTTAATATGGTCAAAATTAGTCCAATCTGAAACCCATTTCTTATCGCTAGAGACCGTCAAAGATCTCATGAAGAAAAAGAATGCAGTAGTACCAAACAGAATGATGTAAGAATCGTGGTCAGCTAGAGCTAAACTTGAGTGACTTACGTGACTTGCGTTTACTCCAATTAAAAAAGCACCAATCAATCCAGCTTCTTTACCAAACTGGGCTCTTCCTATTGCATAGACTGGGAAGACAATTAAAGCACCATAAATTGCAGGTAAAACTTGCATAGCCCACCAGACAGAATCTTCAGTTGATGAGAAAAATGGAGATACGATTAAGCCAATAATTGCAATCGACCAATCAAAAAGCGGTGGACGATTATTATTTGCACCGTATGGGTAATTTAGCATTGGATCTCTGTCCAAATGTTCACCATTCTCAACAACATAATCCACAACATGCTTGTGGTAGTAAGGGTCACTACCTCCTGTTAATTGATAACCATCTTCAGTTGCAGGTTCGGCAGTCCAAGCTGTTCTAATGTAAAGAGAAAATATAAAAATTAGAATTAGCAATCCTACAGTTCTCCAGTCTACTTTACTGGATTTCATAGCGGTTCCTACTTTCTCAATATCTGCAGAGGAAGCTCTGCTGATAGAAGGAGTTGGGCGATTCTTGAAGCGACTCTTTACCTTAGAGTCACGTCGACGACGTGTTTGTCTTGCCATTGATGTTGTGTCCTTCCTGCCTCTTAAAAATCAGAGACGGATTGGGCGCCAATCGGATGGTTATATAAGCTCTGCCCTAAAATCAACCTTAAATCGTGCTTAAAGCGAAGGATATATTTCACCGATACAGTTTCCAAATCCAATCTTGTATCCTTTACCTTTACAAAATCCTTTCAGAGTTACAATATCGCCGTCTTCCAGGAAAGCTCTTTTTTCACCGTTAGGAAGAGTAATTGGTTCCTTTCCTCCCCATGCAATTTCAAGCATAGATCCTCGGCTGTCTTTATCTGGCCCAGAAATAGTTCCACTAGCAAGTAAATCTCCAGTTCGAAGATTACATCCCGTAATTGTGTGATGAGCAATTTGTTGAGCCATATTCCAATACAAATAATTATAATTGGTTTTAGAAATTACATACGATTCATCCATTTTCTTAGTTTGTAAATGTATTTCCAATTCTATATCAAAATTATGATCATCTTTATTTTTAAGGTAATCAAATGGCTCTGGATCCTGTTTAGGACTACTACACCTGAATGGTTCTAATGCTTCTAGCGTAATAATCCACGGAGAAATAGAGGTTGCAAAATTTTTTGCTAGGAAAGGACCAAGTGGAACGTATTCCCATGTTTGTACATCTCTAGCAGACCAATCGTTGATTAGAGCTAATCCAAATACATGATCTTCTGCGTCATCAACAGATACTGGTTCGCTAAGATAATTTCCAGATCCGATTAAAACACCCATTTCAAGTTCAAAATCTAACCTTTTACATTCTCCAAAAATAGGTTCATCAGATGTAGGTGGCTTGGTTTGACCTTTCGGCCTTACGATTTCAGTACCGCTCAGTACGACAGATGATGCTCGACCGTGATAGCCTACTGGAAGATGAAGCCAATTTGGCATCAGAGCAGCATCAGGCCCTCTAAACATAGTTCCTACATTAGTTGCATGTTCCCTAGAAGAATAGAAATCGGTGTAATCTCCAATGTCTACAGGCAATTCCATATTTACATCATCTTTTGAAAGTACTGCGATTTTTCTTAATTCATCATTGTCTCGCAGAGTAGGATTATCTTTGGTTAATATTTCGCTTATTATTGACCTTGTTTCTTTCCACGCATTTCTTCCCATTGACATAAATGCGTTTAAGGTAGGTTCGTGGAAAATTTCAGCTCCTTCGATTTCAGTGCCTTCAAAGATTCCGGCTTCATCCAAGTGTGCTAAATCAATTACAAAGTTACCAATTGCAGTAACAACGTGCAAGTCTCCTCCTTCCTTAGGGCTGCAAACTCCAAAGGGTATGTTTTGTATAGGAAAATCGGAATTTTCTTCTACATCTATCCAAGATTTTAGATTTGAATCGTGTGTTTTGTCCATTACATCCATCCTAACTGTGTTAAGTCATCCATAGGCTCTTGAAAAGAGCAACTGCCGAAAGAAATAGCTGTATTTTCGCGGCTTTGCTCAATAGTTTCTTTAGAAATTTCAAACCTTGAATCGCGGTCGTCGCCTACCTTCCACGTCATTTTATCATCTGTAAATTCGAAATCAGATTCATTTTGGCAATCAATCATATGAGATAGCAAGATGAACATTCTGAATTTTTCTTGTTCATTGTTTGGTTTTGGAAAAGTTGAAGCAAAAGCACTAGCACTAAACATATTGATGAATCCGTGCATTTCTGTACTATATTCGCTAGAGTGATGTCTGATAGGGTGATGCAATCCTGCAGTAAATTTGAGTGGAACTTGATAAATGCTACAATTTTGTATCATTGCTGCGACCTGCTCTACTGAGGGAAATGCTTCTTTTACGATACCTCCACATCTTAATTTAATTCCTGCATTGTCTAATTTAGATATAATTTCAATAGTAGGTGTGATTTTGTCATCCCAATCACCTTCATCTTCGTTTGTTGCATAGTTGATATCTACATAGGGCAATTCAGGAAATTCGTGATAATGCTCTAGATTATTGCTATTTAGTAATTTTACAATTTTTGTCATAACATCTTTAGACGGCGATTGAGAGGGAAGTTTAGTTTCAATAACTTCAATCAAAACTTTTCCTTCGTGTTTTTTTCTATATTCCTTAATAATAGATATTTCCTTTTTAGTTTGTTCTAAAAATTCTTTATCGGAATTACTTTGTGCACCTAATACAGATAATTTTAACGTTCCAACATTATCAAATTTAGGAATAAATTTTTCCAAATCATTTAGTTGTGAAATAGGTATAATGAATCTACCTAACATCCATTTTCTTTGACCGCTAAAATGAGAAATATATTCAGTAATAGCTTGATCTAGAGGTAATTTAGCTGGAGGAAATAGACCTGCATAGTCTATCAATCCGTTCATGATTTTTTCTAGACTATTTTTCATCAAATTTATTCGCCTAGGGCGTCTTTGTAACCTTCACCATCTAACCAAGATTTTGAATAATTAGGATCTTCAACTTTTATTGCATACTTGGCTACTTTTAGAGGATAGTGAGTGTCTACCATGACAGCTAATTCATCAGTCCATTTAGCGCCAATTGAAGCCTCATATTTCCCTGGGTGTGGACCATGCGTCAATCCATCAGGATGTAGAGTCATTGATCCAAATTCAACACCTTTTCTAGACATAAATTCCTTTGAATCATAATAGATAACTTCATCAGACATTATGTTAGCGTGATTGTAAGGTGCAGGTATTGCATTCTTATCAAAGTCAAAAGGTCTTGGACAGAATGAACAAACTACAAATCTATCACTAGCAAATGTTTGGTGAACAGGTGGTGGCTCATGGATTCTTCCTACAATAGGTTCAAAATCATGAATACTGAAAGCAAAAGGATAGTAGTAACCATCCCATCCAACAACATCACAGGGGTGATGTCCTAGAGTCACTTCGGTAAATCTATTACGTTGTTTTACAATAATTTTGAATTCTCCTTTTTCATCATGAGGAACTAATTCATCAGGCCCTCTAAAGTCACGTTCAGAATATGGGCTTCTTTCGATTATTTGACCATATTCATTTCTATATCTTTTAGGAGTTCGTACTTCTCCAGGAGATTCTACAATTAGAAGAGAATGCTCTTCATCATTCATTACATATCTGTGTAAAATTCCTCTTGGAATTACGATATAATCTCCTGCATTATATTTCATATTTCCAAAGGCAGTTTCTAAAGTTCCACTTCCCTGACTTACATAGATTATTTCGTCACCCTGGGCATTACGGTAGTAGTAATCATCATTTTTATCGGGATAGCACATCATCATTACAACATCATTATTGAACAAGAAAGGCTTTCTGTCCATAATTGCACTTCCGCCTTTGTCTGCTCTATTGGTGTAAAAATGCCTCATTCTGAGACTTTTGTCATCATCCTCTTCAAGTGTGAAACTTCCTATTTCTTTTGTTGACAGAACTTCAGTAGGAGGGTAGATGTGGTAGAGAAGTGATGATGGCCCTACAAACCCTTTATTTCCTTTCAACTCTTCATGATAAATATTTCCATTATCATCTCTAAAAACAGTGTGTCTTTTCTTGGCTACCTTTCCTAATTTATGATATCTATGCATTACAGATTACCTCGCTCAGCTTGATGTCTTTCAATCGCTTCAAATAAAGCTTTGAAATTTCCAATTCCAAAGCCTTTCGATCCTTTCCTTTGAATAACTTCATAGAAAACGGTAGGCCTATCCTCTACTGGCTTTGTAAATAGCTGCAACAAATAACCTTCGTCATCTCGGTCGACTAAAATTTTTAATTTTCTTAAAACTTCTATATCTTCATCTATAGCGCCTACTCTTTTGGTTAAGTCTTCGTAGTAAGTGTCTGGAACTTCTAAAAATTCAATTCCATTTTCTTTTAATTTTTTTATTGTTTTGATAATATCACTTGTCAATAAAGCTACATGCTGGACGCCAGGCCCATCGTAAAAATCTAGATACTCATCAATCTGGGATTTCTTTTTACCTTCAGCAGGTTCATTTATTGGAAATTTTATTCTTCCATTATCACTTTCCATTACTTTTGACATAAGTGCAGAATATTCAGTAGCGATATCTTCATCACTGAATTCTTGAATTTGAGAGAATCCCATCACATCTGCGTAAAAATTAACCCAGTGCTCCATCTTCCCTAGTTCTACATTTCCAACAATATGGTCAATGTATTTTAGTCCAACGTCCTCACCCTCTACTTTCTTTTCTATAAATCCAGGTAGGAAAGGCCCGTTGTAATCATCATGTGAAATGAAGGAGTGCAAGGTTTCCCCATATGTGAAAATTGAGGCTTTTGTAACACTTCCATTTTCGTCACTCAAAGTTTCAGGCTCACGAGCACTCTTAGCTCCGCGAGCGATACAAGCTTCATAGCATGCTTTTGCATCATCAACATGAAATGCAATATCTTTTACTCCATCACCATGTCTTCGAATGTGTTCTGCTAATTCATTATTTCCATTTAATGGAGTAGAGAAAACCAATCTGACCCGCCCTTGTTCTAAGACATAGCTTGCTTTTTCTCTGTCACCGGTCTCTAATCCAGAATAAGCTGTTTGATTGTATCCGAAAGCCTTTCTGTAATAAAAGGCAGCTTGCTTTGCATTACCAACGTAAAACTCAACGTGATGTACGGCTTTAAGTGGAACTGGGTCTTTACTCATTATTTTCACATCTCAGGAACAATTGTCCTTTGTTAACAGTGGGCAAAAAAAGTACGCATTATTAAAGTCTTGTTCAAGAATTATCTTGGAAATAAGTTACCCAATTATATGTATAAGAGAAGTCAGAAGTTGGGTCGTTAGATTCTAAGCTAATCTCCCAGTCACCTATCATTTCACCTTGATTAGTTTTGTATTCAACATATTGAGGTTGAGGACCCAAAAGATAGTTTTCTTCGAATACAATTCCTGAAGGTGAGATAATGGTAACAGTAACATCTTCCTGCAGAGGAAATGCACTTTCACCAGTTAAATTTAAGTAAATATTAACGCTTTCAACATAAGGATTTATTGAAGATAAAACATTATCTTCACCTCCTCCACCTACGTCACCATCGCCATTCTCTTCATGATCTATACTTATTTCTTGGAAAGCTACACTTTGCCGATCTTCAGCGTCACTTGCAGTTAAAACAACAAAGTAGAGTCCACCTTGAGACCAATTATGCTGTACCTTTTCTCCTACTGCCGTATTACCGTCTCCAAAGTCCCATTGGTAAGTTACGAAAGCCCCCTCAGATTCAGATGCGTCAAACTCGAAGACCTCATCACTCCAGCCTTTGGTCATTGAAGCATCAATGTCTGCATTCAAAGTCACAGGTTCAGTTCCTACTAGCCTTGGACCTACTATTTGCCAGACGATTAGGAAAACAACAGTAATTGCAAGTATGCTAACTAGCCTGTCAACAATTTCTTCTTTCCTTTGAGCAGTCATACTGCTTTTAACTTTACCAAGCATTCCAGTTACCCCATCAGCAAAGATGAAGCCTCCATCAAGAGGAACTGCAGGAAGGGCATTTGTCAGTCCAACCATCAGGTTTAGCCAGAAAATCCAATAGAATGAATTAGCTAAAATCCAGAAAGCGCTGTCTGGAATGGCCCCAACAATACCCGTAGGCGAGAAAAGAGCAGTAAAATGTTCAGGAAAAGGTTGTAATTTTTGGAAAGGTAGAGTAATGTACTGTAGCATGCTGCCTCCAGAACTGCCAGGATTAGCCAAACTATCAGCTATAACTTCAGGATTAACAACAGCGATGCCCATGAATCCTTTCCCAGACATCCAAGTTTCATATGAATCAGGATAATACTTCAGATAATAACTTCCTTTATCAGACAATGTAACTTGATATGTTTCAGGAGCCCCCTTATTCAGAACCGAAACATTGACGACTTGTCCCGCGTAAGTTTCATTCATTACGTTAGAGAAATCTTCAGAATTCAAAATGGCTTGATCATTTACCTCAGTAATTAGCATCCAAGGTTCAAGGCCTGCTTCTTCACCACCATAATCTAGAACAACACTACCAGATAGCACACCATCACTTGAAGGCTCTAACGAAGCAACCATTACCGATGAAAACAAGAAAGAGAAAATGATTGCAATCACCATATTGCTTCCAGGGCCAGCAGCATAGAGTCTCATGCGTTCCCATTTTTTCATGCTCTTCATTTCTTCTTCATCAGGTTCTACGAATGCACCTACAGGAAAGAAAAACATTAGTAATCCTAATGCTTTGACTTTAACATTAGCTACTCTGCTTAAAATTCCATGACTAAATTCGTGAACCACCATAGCAATTACTAATGCTAAAATACCATACCACAAAGGAATTACAGGATTTAATCCGGGTAACCCAATCATCATTTTAGGAGAAACAGATGCGCTTTTTGGAATCTGCCAAGCTAGTGTAGCTTGCCAAAGTAATAATAGAAACATAAAAGTCATAATAAAAAATACTGTCACAACCCATACATCTCCTATTCTTCTCCATAGTGGCTTATTCTGTGACACTTTCTCAATGAAATTTTTACCCCAATCAGTTCTCCACATTAAGAATGATCGACCCCAGACTAATTCCATGTTATTTCTTTCTAAGTAACCTTCGTTGTCAGCCCATCTTGCTCCAGTTATCCATGCAATAAGGAATAAAGCAAAAGTATACCAACCTAAGAATAAACAAAAAGTGAGAATTATCAAAAACTGACTGTGTCTACGAATATGAACTTCAATTGGCATTCCAGTTAATGTAGGCTCAATCTTTTCTTCTTCCTCAGTCACGTATTGTACTCCACACGGGGCTTTATTTAACCTCCATTATGGAGCTCAATGGCCAAGAAGAAAGGTAAACGTGAGGAAGGCTTCACATTTCCAGAATTCGATAAAGAGGAATTTCGTCAGAAAGAATTAAGAGATTCAAAGGTCATTTTGTTTGCCGTATTTTACGCATTAGTAATCGCAGTAGTCTCCTATTACCTTGTTAGAATGACAAGTTTAGAAAGATCAGTGGTTCTGTTTGGATTTATTGCTCCTTTTGGTTTAATCAAAATTTTACCAATGATAGTTGATACTAGCGAATTTGAGAGAAAAAATTGGTTTGGACCTATGTTTATGTCTTTCTTGGCTTGGTTGGGTTTATTCATTTTATTTTCAAATCCACCATTTAATGACATATCAAATCCTGAGTTTGGTGTTAATGAAGTATACATACAGGAAGATGGAAAATGGAATTTAACAACAGAAATAGATTCTAACACTCCATTTGTGTTCGTAGTCTCTGTAAAAGATAATTGGAAAATTGATAATGTTGTTATGACAGTTAACAAAGGCGGTAGTGGGTTTATGACTGAAACACCTATGAGTAAATTAGAATCAGATAATTCCTTCAACATTTCTAAGGGGCATAGATACTATTACTATTTTGAGCAAGGTTTGGATGCCGAAGCATATACTTTCACTTTTACAGCAGAAGATGAAGAAGGGAATAACGCAATAAGAAAAACCAGCGTCTCTATAGTTTAGAGTAATTTCTGTTGTATTTCGTGTAGTTTTTCTAAAGCTTGTAATGGTGTTAAATTCATCAGATCCATTTTCTTTATTTCATCAACAACAGGGTTTTGTTTTGTTTCAGTTCTTCCTCCAAAATCAGTCGAGAATACAGATTGAACAGGTCCTGCCTTAGAAACTTCAATAGTTGAACCTTCTTCTAAATTATTGAGTACTTTTCGTGCCCTTTCAAGCACTTCTTCAGGGACTCCAGCCATTTTTGCAACGTGAATACCAAAAGAAGCATCAGTAGGCCCCTCAGCAACACGATGCATGAGTGTTAGCTCATGACCATCTTCCTTTGCTTGCATATGGCAATTTACAGACTTATCTAGAATCTTTGAGACGTCAGTAAGTTGGTGATAATGTGTAGCAAACAAAGTCTTTACGCCTTTTCCAGCGTGTAATTGTTCAGCAACAGCCCATGCAAGTGCTAAACCATCAAAAGTAGAAGTTCCTCTACCAATTTCATCTAGTAACACTAAACTATTTGGTGTAGCATTTCGTAAAATGTTAGCTAATTCTAACATTTCAACCATAAAAGTAGAATGTCCATGGACTAAATCGTCATGAGCTCCAAC
>Ga0208390_1000640_pt1 | contig 12689 bp, 9 predicted proteins | sample Knorr_S7_td_Surf_FD_185594 | JGI IMG/M metagenome (GOLD analysis project Ga0208390, IMG submission 185594) | Marine microbial communities from Southern Atlantic Ocean transect - Knorr_S7_td_SurfaceA_ad_6m_LV_A (SPAdes) (version 2) | ecosystem: Environmental > Aquatic > Marine > Oceanic | place...
AATCCCTCTTTATTTGCAAGTTGATTTATTCTATCTTTAGGACCATATACCAATAAAGTATCAAAAGGCTTTAAAATAAAATGGGCAAGTTTTCTTCGAATAATTTCTCCTTCTCTTCGAATTGCTAACACAAAACTTCCAAAAGATCTTCTAAAGTTAGCTTCCTGAAGTGAAAGACCAATTAATTCTGAATTATCAGTGACTAAACACTCTGCTAATATATTATCCTCTTGCTCTAATTCATCTTGAGTAAGTTTTTCATCAGCCAACATAACTAAATTTTCAATCTCTTTAAGTCTTTGAAAATTATCAAATGAACCTTTAACAAAAAGAATATCATCTTCTAAAATAACTAAATTTCGAAGATTAGAATTAATTATCTCTCCATTTCTTAAAACATCTAGAACAATAACATCGTAGTTTTCATTTATTTTTCTGTCAAGTAAGGTTCTACTTACTAGTGGTGAATTTTTAGATACTTTGAATTCTGTTAAATATCCATCCAATCTGTAGTCTTCAATACTGGATGATTTTGCTACTCTTATTGGAAGAAGCTTATATCCAATTGTAAATATATATAATAATCCAACCACAAATTTTATAATTCCAAACTTTGCAAATTCTAGCATTCCTAAAGATACTTGACCATTTGAAGAATCAACCAAAATAGAATTAACAATTAAATTAGTAGATGTTCCTACTAATGTAAGAGTTCCTCCTAAAATAGCTGCATAACTTAAAGGGATAAGTACTTTAGATGGGCTAATATTATACTTATCTGCAAGTCTTATAGTCACTGGCATAAAGATAGCTACAATAGCAGTGTTATTAACAACAGCAGATGCCACACCAATAGCAAATAAATAGGCGATCATACCCAATACTTTAGATTTATCAATTAAAGAATTAATATTAATTATTAAATATTCCAGAACATGAGATTTTTGTAAGGCATGACTTAAAATAAACAAGCAAGCAATAGTAATGACGGCTGGATTTGAAAATCCGGCAAGACTTTCAGATGGACTTACTAATCCAAGTATGAGCAACAGCCCCAAAACTAGCAAAGCTGTTACGTCTATTGGAAATAATTCGGTAACAAATAATACCAAAGCTACCACAATTATTGCACCTAGAAATAAAATTTCCATAAGTACCGTGGAAAGGACTCGAACCTTCACATCTTGCGATACTGGTTCCTAAGACCAGCGCGTCTACCAATTCCGCCACCACGGCATATTTATCGAAATATAAATATAAAAAGTAAAAAAAGTTTATTTAATGATTGATTGCTAAATCAAGTTCAGAAATTAGATCATCCACATCTTCGATACCAACTGAAAGTCTTAAAAGATTTTTTGTAATTCCTAATTTTTCTTTTTCATTCTTTGGAACTGATGCATGAGTCATGGAATATGGACATGATATTAAAGTTTTCACTCCTCCCAAACTTTCAGCTAAAGTTATAAAGTTTAATTTCTTTGCAAACGTATTAACACTTATTTTACTATCAAGCTCAAAGGAAATAATTCCACCAAAAACTGATTTACCTTCAGGATTTTTTTGCTGTTTTTTAGCAATTGCGTGCTGAGGGTGATCTTTAAGCCCTGGGTAAATTACTCTCGTAACTTTTTTATGACTTTTAAGCCAATTAGCAATTTTCATTGCATTACTAAAATGTTTATCAACTCTTAAAGATAATGTTTTGATAGAACGAAGAAGTAACCAAGCATCAAATGGACTTGGTAAAGCTCCTGCAGTATTTTGAATTAAGGTAATTTTTTCTGCTGAACTCTTATCATTCACCATTAGAGCACCACTAAGAATATCTGAATGACCTCCAATATATTTTGTTGTACTGTGCATTACAATATCAGCACCAAGATTGAGAGGTTTTTGTCCATAAGGACTCATAAAAGTATTATCGACGCTCACTAAAATGTTTTTAGATTTACACACCTTACTTATTGAGCTAATATCTGCAATTTCCAATAGAGGGTTACTAGGTGTTTCTAGGTGAACTAATTTTGTTGTAGGTCTTATTGCTTGTTTAATAATCTTTAAATCGGTGGTATCTATAAAGTCAAAATTAACTCCATTATCATTTAATACTTTTGTAACAAGTCTAAAAACTCCACCATAAACATTTTGAGAGATTAAAACATGATCTCCAGGCTTAAACATTAAAAATATTGCAGACATAGCAGCCATACCTGATGCAAAAGCAAAAGAGAATTTCGCATCTTCAAGCATAGCAAAATTTTCTTCAAGCGCATCGATTGTAGGACCTCCTGTTCTTGAATACACAAATTTTTCAGAACTACTAAAGCTTGGCTGCCTAAAAGTTGAAGTTAAATGAAGAGGAGTAACTGTCGCACCTGTTTCGTCAATTCTATTTCCTGTATGGATGGATTTTGTTGAAAACTTGGTATTTTTTTTATTTTTAGCCACGAGTATATCCTTTCATAAGATATTGATCGATTTTTTTAAATTTTACTTTAACTCGTTCGCCAGATGGAGAAATCAATTCAACTTTATCATTTCTTCCTAACTTTAATTCTGAATTATTAGAAGAATCATGCTGTTGAGATACTTCGTTTGGAATTTCATTTTTATCATTCTTGACTACTTCGTCATGTTGAAGTTGGATATTTTTTTGAAGAGGATTTTGTTGTACTTGTACTTGGTCACTCACTTGAGCATGGAATACTCTTTGAATAACTGTAGCTCTCAAACTGACCATCAGCTCCTGGAAAAAGTTATATGATTCAGACTTATATTCAATTAATGGATTTTTCTGCCCATAAGCTCTTAATCCTATCCCTTCCCTTAATTGATCCATTCCAAGTAAATGATTTCTCCATTTCTCATCAATAGTTTTTAAAACAATAAATTTTTCTACTTTTCTCAATAACTCGGAGGGGATGACATCTTCTTTGAGTTTATAATATTTTAATGCTTCCTCATTTATATAATCAATTAACTCATCTAAAGATTCTAAAGATTGAATTTCACCAACTTCTATATTGACCATTAAATTACTATTTATTTGCTGATTGATACTTTGCCAATCCCACTCTTTTACTTGCCTAAAATCCAAGTCGCCAATAATATCAAAAATGAAATCTTCTATGAATTCATTTATAGTATCTTTAATTGAATCAGAAAGAAGTGCTTTATTTCGTAAATCATATATTATTTCTCTTTGCTGATTCAAAACATCGTCATATTCTAATAAATGTTTTCTCATCGCAAAATTTCTCTCTTCAACTTTCTTTTGGGCATTACTTACACCCCTATTTAACATTCCTGCACTTAATTCTTGATCTTCATCCATTGAAAGTCTATCCATATATGTTGCTAGTCTGTCCATATTAAATAATCTCATTAAATCATCTTCTAATGAAATGTAAAATCTTGAAGAACCATTATCCCCCTGTCTACCAGATCTTCCCATTAATTGTAAATCAATTCTTCTTGATTCATGTCTTGCAGTACCAATTATGTGTAAACCACCCAACTCTTCTACTCCGGGTCCAAGCTTAATATCTGTTCCTCTACCAGCCATATTAGTTGCAATGGTAATAGATTTTTTTAAACCTGCTTGAGATACAATTTGTGCTTCACTTTGATGCTGTTTTGCATTTAAAACATTGTGTGGGATTCCTTTTTGTTTTAGCATTTTTGAAAGTAATTCAGAGACTTCGACGGAAACTGTTCCAATTAAAACTGGTTGTCCTTTAGCATAATATTCACCTACCTCTTTGATTACTGCTTTATATTTTGCTTGCATTGATTTATAAATGACGTCATTAAAATCATTTCTTTTAATAGGACGATGAGTTGGTATTACAGTGACTCCAAGATTATAAATTTTTTCAAATTCTGCAGCTTCAGTATCAGCTGTACCAGTCATTCCAGATAATTTATCATACATTCTAAAATAGTTTTGAATAGTAATCGAAGCTAAAGTTTGTGTTTCTTTTTCAATTTTGACATTCTCTTTTGCTTCTAATGCCTGATGAAGACCCCCACTAAATCTTCTTCCCGGTAAGACTCTACCAGTAAATTCGTCGACAATCAATACTTGACCATTTTGAACAACATACTCAACATCTTTATCAAATAACGTATATGCTTTTAACAACTGGCTTAGATAATGAATCTTACTGCTTCTTTCCGAATGGAGCTTGTATACTTTTTCTTTTTGTAATTGTTTTTGCTCATCTGATAGATTTTTCTCATCAATATCGGATAATAATTCGCCCAAGTCAGGAATTGTAAAGGCATCTTTATTATCAGGAGATAATGCTTCCCTGCCTCTATCAGATAAATCAACGCTATTAGATTGCTCATCAATCGAGAACAGTAAATCTTCATCAAGTAAATAAGTTTTCTTTTCTGCTATATATTCTGATTCAACGGCATTCATCATTTTAATTGTTCCTTGCTCTTGGAACAAATCTTGTAGTTTTTGGAATTTTGGTAACCCTTTTTTGGCTTTAAGAAGTAATAATCCTGCTTTTTGCTTGTCATCATCAGAAAGTGTATCATTTTTGAGAATATTTTGAGCTTCAGAAACAAGAGAACTAATCAATTGAGTTTGTTTCACGACCAGAGATTGAACTGGTCTTTTCAAATCTACATAAGACTGATTAATTTTTGTTTCTACAGGCCCTGAGATAATTAAGGGAGTTCTTGCCTCATCTATTAATACACTATCTACTTCATCGACAATTGCATAATTATGCTTTCTTTGCACAAGAAATTCACTATCAATGGTCATATTATCTCTTAAATAATCAAATCCAAATTCATTATTTGTTCCATATGTAATATCACAATTGTATGATGATTTTCTTTGCTCCGGATTCATACTATTTAAAATAAATCCTACAGTTAACCCTAGAGTTTCAAAAACTTTTCCCATCCATTCTGCATCTCTTTGTGCAAGATAGTCATTTACTGTGATTACATGCACACCTCTTCCAGATAGTGCATTGAGATAAATGGGGAAAGTAGCAACAAGTGTCTTTCCTTCACCGGTCTTCATTTCGGAAATCTTTCCTTGATGTAGAACTACACCACCAATGATCTGCTCGTCATAAGGAATCATCTCCCACTTGATTTTTTGACCAACTACTTCCCATTCTTCATCATATAATAGTCTACATGCGTGTTTTACTAGAGCAAAAGATTCGATTAAATGATGTTCTAAAACATTATTAGTAATTTGAGACCTTATTTTTTTTAATTCTTTAGAATCGTCAATATTTACAAGTTTTTTACTTTCTTGTTCTTCAATAGATTTTTTAATTATTACTTGAAGTTCTTTTGTTCGACTTTGTAAATAAGATATATCTTTATCCTTCAAAGTATCATAAAATTGATTTACCTGATCTACGATAGGTAAAATCTTTTTTATCTCCCTATCAGATTTTGTTCCAAAAATTTTTGCTAAGAAGGTCAATTATAATTCCTTATATATTGAATCAAGAACACCATTAACAAATGAAGTACTATCTTCTGAACTAAATTTTTTTGCATTTTCTATTGCAGAACTAATTGTAACCTTATGAGAAATATCATATGACTTTAAATAAATCATTTCGCAAAGAGACATTTGCATAATTAATCTATCAATAACATTTAGTCTATCAACAGTCCAATTTTCGAGATTTGATTCAATATGACTGTCTAATTCCTTTGAAAATTTAATTGTTGAATTAAAAAGCTCTTCAACAAATTTTTTAGTCATTTTATCAAATTCGTATCTTATAAAAATGTCATGCAAAACTTTTTTTGATTCCTCATTTGAAACGTGTTTGGCATAAAGGGCTTGTAAAACGGCCTCTCTTGCTAGTTTTCTTTGTTGTTTATCTTTTATTGCCATTATGTATTTACTGATGGTTCCACTTAATATAGTCTTGAATTCTTCTCTCTGCTAAAAGATTAGCTGCTTCAAGGGTTGATATATTATTACTGGCGGCGTAATCAAAAATCTTCATCAAAATATAGTAAATACCTTCTACCTGATATTTTGCTTTTTCTTTATTATAACCCTTCAATTCATTTGCAACATTCATTAAACCACCAGCATTAATTACATAATCCGGAACATACATTATTTCTTTTTTTTGAAGTAATTTTGAATCTCTATCTTCTTTTTCTAGCTGATTATTAGCCGCGCCAGCAATGACACTACACTTTAAGCTTTCAATAGTTTTAGGATTAATGATAGCTCCCATTGCACATGGAGAAAAAACATCTAGATTCATTGACATAAGCTCTTTCTCGCTTACAGGAATGACATCAAATTCATTTTTAACTCTTTCAAGCGAGTTTTCATTAACATCAAAGCCATAAATTTCTGCGCCTTCATTTTTTAAATGAGAGCATAAATAATAGCCTACTTTACCAAAACCTTGAACACCTATTTTTAGTCCATTTAATGATTGAATATTTAATCTTTTTTTCAATGCAGCTTTCATTCCAACAAAAACACCTAAAGCTGTTAAAATAGACGGATCTCCACTACCCCCCATTGCTCTTGTAATACCTGTAACATGTTCAGTTTCCATTCTAATGAATTCCATATCATGAACTGACATGCCAACATCTTCAGCAGTAATGTATTTGCCACCAAGACTTTGGACGAATTTTCCAAATGATCTTAGAAGTACTTCAGATTTATCTTTGTTTGGATCTCCAATAATAACAGCCTTTCCACCTCCTAAATTTAAATTTGAAATAGAAGCTTTATATGTCATCCCTTTGGATAATCTTAGAACATCCACAAGTGCATCTTCTTCACTTTCATAGGGATACATTCTACATCCTCCTAAAGCAGGGCCTAAAACAGTATTATGAACTGCGATGATTGCTTTTAACCCGGAGGATGGATCATTACAATAGACAACTTGTTCATGGTTTTTATCAGATATTTTCTCAAAAATTTTTGTCATTATGATTTCCTATTTATTTTTTGATTTTGAATAAGCATCAATGATATCTTTCACTAAATGATGTCTTGCAATATCATGTTCGCTCAGTTTCACTATCCCAATATCTTTAATATTTTTTAATATTTTTAAAACATCTATTAATCCAGAATTAGATTTTGTTGGTAAATCAATTTGTGATTCGTCACCAGTTATTATTGCTCTAGATTCAATTCCAAGTCTTGTTAAAAACATTTTCATTTGAATTGATGAAGCATTTTGAGCCTCATCCAAAATCATTGCTGAGCGATTTATTGTTCTACCCCTCATGTATGCTAATGGAATTATTTCTATAATTCCTCTATCAAGAAAATTTTGAATTTTATTTTTTGGTAGTAATTCATGTAATGCATCATATAATGGAGCTAAATATGGATCGATTTTATCTTTTAGGTCACCAGGAAGAAAACCTAAATTTTCCCCCGCCTCTACTGCGGGTCTACAAAAAATAATTTTTTCAATTTCATGCTTCTCTAATAATGATAATGCATATGCTACTGCAAGAAAAGTTTTTCCTGTTCCGGCTGGACCAACTGAAATGATAATATCATTTTTAAGAAATGATTGAACTAAATCTTTTTGGCCATCAGTTCTTGGAAAAACAGGACCTTTTTTTCCATAAAATAATACGTTTTCAATTGAACCATTTTCTTTAGTTGATTTTGTTGAAGCATTCATCGCTACTAATTGTATAATATCTTTTTGGGATAAAGTATTACCTTTCTTAATTGAGTCAATCATTTGATTTAAAACTGAATCAAAATGATTGATATCTTTCTTAAGTCCCTGGCAAAAAATATTATTTCCTCTAATATTTAATTGAAGTGGAAGTTGTTTCTCTAAAACAAGAATGTTTTTATCACCAACTCCATAGAGACTTGTTAAATCAACTCCTTTTATTTCAAATGTTTTTTTCATCATCTAAAATCTTTATTCCGAGTTCATTTAATTGTTCTTCAGAGACAACGTTTGGAGCTTCTTCCATCAAAGCTGATGCTGATGTTGTTTTTGGAAAGGCTATTACATCTCTAATATTTGTCACTCCAGCTAATAACATGACAAGTCTATCTAATCCAAAGGCAATACCTCCATGAGGAGGAGTTCCATATTTGAGTGCATCTATAAAAAATCCAAATTTTTCTGAAATTTCCTTATCAGATAAATTCATTATTTTAAAAATATCTTTTTGCAATTTATGATCGTGGATTCTTATTGAACCTCCAGCAACTTCATATCCATTAATAACTATGTCATAGCCTTTAGAAATAATTTCTCCAGGATTTGATAAAACATTTTCAATATCAGAGTCTTTTGGAGCTGTAAAGGGATGATTAACAGAATCAAATCTTTTGGTTTCATCATTCCAATCAAATAAAGGAAAATCTACAATCCACACAGGGGAAAACAGGTTATTATCTTTGAGATTTAACATATCGCCAAGCCTACTTCTTACTTTTCCAAGAATTTTAAGTGAATTATTAAGTTCATCACCAACCATAAAACATATTGAGTTATCTTTAATTCCGAAATTATTAATGATTTCATTGCGAAGTTCAGAACCAAAAAATTTTGAAATTCCACCTTCAAAATCACCATTATTTACTTTAAACCACGCTAGCCCTTTAGCGCCAATTGATTGAGCATAAGCATCCATTTCATCTATAACTTTTCTAGAGAATTTATCAGCTTCTTGTATGTGAATCATTCTTACAGCACTGCAAGAAGAAAATGCTTTAAAATCAGATTTGTCTGAAAAAGGCTTGAAATCATTTATAAGCATTTCAAATCTTAAATCAGGCTTATCAGTACCATATTTTTCAATAGCTTCTTTATATGGAAGAATTGGAAAATCATTTAAATCCACATTAATTATTTCTTTAAATACTTTGACAATTAAATTTTGAACTAAATTTCTGACTTCAGCTTCATCCACAAAACTCATTTCTAAATCAATTTGAGTAAACTCTGGTTGACGATCAGATCTCAAATCTTCATCTCTAAAACATTTTACGATTTGAAAATATCGATCTAAGCCTGAAATCATAAATAGTTGTTTATACATTTGTGGAGATTGTGGTAAAGCATAGAATTGACCATTGTGAACTCTACTTGGCACTAGATAATCTCTAGCACCTTCAGGAGTCGACTTCATTAAGACGGGTGTTTCAATCTCTAAAAAATTATTTTCTGATAAGAAATTTCTTACCACCTGAGCTGTTTTATGTCTTATAATTAAATTATTTTGAAGAGAAGAATTTCTCAGCTCTAAATATCTATATTTTAATCTATGCTCTTCAGATGATGCTTCTCTATCTTGTATAGATAGAGGCATAGGTTCAGCAGCACTCAATAAATCAATTTTTTCAACTAAAACTTCAATTTCTCCTGTTGATAAATCAGAATTAATTAAATTTTTTTCTCTTGGAGAAACTTTACCAGATACATGAATAACATCTTCATTTGACAAGGTTTTACCAATTTTAATTAATTCATCAGAACTAAGTATAATCTGCGTTTTTCCAAAACGATCACGAATATCTATAAAAATAATCTGACCATGGGTTCTTATAGAATTTACCCATCCTGAAAGTTGAACGGTCTTGTCAATATGATTATTATTCAGTTCCCCACAATTATGTGTTCTAATAGTCATTTATAATAATCTAACAATTATTTGTCTAATTCTTCTGCATTTTCAACAAGGAGAAGAACTTTGTCCTCAATATCATCAGAAGAATCAGAATTAATATCAGCAATACCATAAGAACATGAAAATTTTACTTCATTTTTATCAGTTTTCACTGATATAGTGCCATCAGTTAAATTTATGATTGAGTTAGTATGGTTTTTCATTATTCCAAAGTATCCATCTACTCCAGGACATTTCACATAAGAAACACTATCAAAACTAAATGTTTTTATTGGAGTAACAATATCTAATTTGAAAAGCTTACTCACTTTTTACCTTTCTCAATGGCTTCATCAATTGAACCAACATATGAAAAAGCATTTTCAGGTAAATCGTCAACTTCACCATTCAATATTGCTTCAAAACCAGCAATAGAGTCTTCTAGTTTAACGTATCTACCTTCAATTCCAGTAAATTGTTCAGCTACAAAGAATGGTTGTGACATAAATTTTTGCATTTTTCTAGCTCTTGAAACTACCATCTTATCTTCATCAGATAATTCATCCATTCCTAGAATTGCAATAATATCTTGTAAATCCTTGTATTGCTGAAGAGTTGCTTGAACTGATCTAGCTACATTGTAGTGTCTATCACCAATAACTCTTGGATCTAAGATTCTTGACGTTGAAGTTAAAGGATCAATCGCTGGATAAATGCCAAGTTCAGCAATTTTTCTTTCTAAAACAGAAGTAGCATCTAAATGTGCAAATGCAGTTGCAGGTGCTGGGTCTGTTAAATCATCAGCCGGCACATAAATAGCTTGAACAGATGTAATAGAACCTTTTTTTGTTGAAGTAATTCTTTCTTGTAAATCTCCCATTTCAGTAGATAAAGTTGGTTGGTATCCTACAGCTGATGGCATTCTTCCAAGAAGAGCTGAAACTTCTGATCCAGCTTGTGTAAATCTAAAAATATTATCAACAAACAATAATACGTCTCTTCCTTCATCATCCCTAAAATACTCTGCCATGGTTAAAGCACTTAAACCAACGCGCAGTCTAGCGCCTGGAGGTTCGTTCATTTGACCAAATACTAAAGCAGTTTTATCAATTACTCCAGATTCGGTCATCTCTGCATACAAATCATTGCCTTCTCTAGTTCTTTCACCTACACCAGCAAATACAGAAAATCCACCATGCTCAGTTGCAATATTTCTAATTAATTCTTGTATAAGAACCGTCTTTCCTACACCAGCACCACCAAATAATCCTGTTTTTCCTCCTCTGGTATATGGTTCCATTAAATCAACTACTTTAATTCCAGTTTCAAACATTTCAGAAGAAGTTGCTAAACTTTCTTGTGCGGGTGCTGATCTGTGAATTGGTGAGGTAGCTTTATTACCAACATCTCCTTTTTGATCAATTGGATTTCCCAAAACATCAAACATTCTTCCCAAAGTCTCTTGTCCAACTGGAACAGAAATTGGTTTCCCAGAATCGCTAACTTTCGCTCCTCTAACAAGACCATCTGTAGAATCCATAGCAATTGTTCTTACTACACCTTGTCCTAAATGCTGTGCAGTTTCTAAAACTAAATCTGTACCATCATCTCTTTTAATGCTTAATGCATTCATGATTTTAGGCAGATGATCTTCATCAAATTTTACATCAACTACCGCACCAGTTATTTGTAATATTTTACCTTCATTATTCATTTTATGTCCCCTTAATCGACTAATGCTTCTGCCCCACCAACAATTTCCAACATCTCAGTTGTAATTGCAGCCTGACGAGCTTTGTTAAATTCTAATTTTAATTCTTTAATTATTTCTTTTGCATTCTCTGTTGCATTATCCATGGCAATCATTCTTGCTGCTTCTTCACTGCTATATGATTCAAGAAGTTGTTGCCACATTTGCACATTTATATGCTTAGGAATTAATGTAGAAACAATTTCTTTTTGACCAGGCTCATAATCGTAATTGTAATTGGTCGCATTATAATCTGCTGTAAAATCTACAGGTAAGACTTTTTCCATAATTAGATCTTGAGATGCAAGAGTTTTAAATTTATTGTAAATAACATGAACTTCATCAATTTCATTATTTTCAAATGAATTAATAAATGAAGCAGAAATTTTTGAAGCAGTATCATAATTCATATCTTTCCAAAAATCAAAGTATGTCTTCTTAACATTAAAATCTCTTTTTGAAAAATATTCTGATGCTTTTTTACCCAAACAAAATAGTTCTACTGAATCCTTTCCTAATTTTTCAATTTCTCTTTCAGCTAATCTGATAACACTTGAATTGAATGAGCCAGCAAACCCTCTATCACTTGTTATTACTATGATACCTGTATTTTTTACTTTTCTTTTTTCAACTAATGAAATATCAGAAACACTGATTTGTGGCAAGATTCTACAAATTAATTCTTGAGTACTCTTGGAATAAGGCCTAGATATTTCCATTTTTTCTTGAGCTTTCTTTACTTTAGCAGCTGCTACCATTTTCATAGCTTTTGTAACTTGCTGAATACTAGTTACTGATTTAATTCTCTCTGAAAGATTTTTTAAATTAGCCATGTTAGAAGCTCTTCTTAAATTCCTCTATTGCCTTATTCATCTTTTTACCTAGATCGTCTGAAATATCTCCTGAACTATTTATTTCTTCTAAGCATTCAGAATGTTTTGACTCAAAATGCTCTAAAAGACCAATTTCAAATTCCTTTACAGACTCTAATTCAATATCATCCAAATAACCTTGACTCGCAGCATAAATAATTGCAACCTGCTTTTCGGTTGTCATTGGTACATATTGATTCTGTTTAAGGATTTCAACCATTCTTCTTCCTCTTGTAATTTGAGCTGCAGTTGATTCATCCAAATCTGAAGCAAATTTTGCAAAAGCTTCTAATTCTCTAAATTGAGCTAAATCCAACCTTAATTTACCTGCGATTTTTTTCATAGCTTTAATCTGAGCACTACCACCAACTCGAGAAACAGATAATCCAACATCTACAGCTGGTCTAACTCCTCCGTTAAACAAGTTTGTATCTAAA
>Ga0208390_1000641_pt1 | contig 12686 bp, 10 predicted proteins | sample Knorr_S7_td_Surf_FD_185594 | JGI IMG/M metagenome (GOLD analysis project Ga0208390, IMG submission 185594) | Marine microbial communities from Southern Atlantic Ocean transect - Knorr_S7_td_SurfaceA_ad_6m_LV_A (SPAdes) (version 2) | ecosystem: Environmental > Aquatic > Marine > Oceanic | place...
CGATGAAAATGGCAGAGTTTTTTATTCATATGTGAATAAAATAGGTAATGATGGTTGGTATTTAGAGGAATGGAAAAAAGATATGGAAGCATATAACCATAAAAAAAGAAAAGAGGCTAATAATGAGTCTTAGACCATTTCATTTAGCTATTCCAGTCAGTGATATTATAAAAGCTCGAGAGTTTTACGGAACAAAACTTGGTTTTGATGAAGGTAGATCAGATGAGCATTGGATTGACTATAATTTTTTTGGTCATCAATTGGTTTGCCATATTGGCGAAGTAAATTCTTTTTCCAATGAAGTTGATGGTAAAGATGTCCCAATTCCACACTTTGGAATTGTTCTTGAGTGGGATCAATTTGATTTATTCTCTGAAAAAATAAGGTCCAGTAACATTGAATTTGTTATTGAACCATATGTCAGGTTTGAAGGGCTACCAGGGGAACAAAAGACAATGTTTTTTAAAGATCCTTTTGGCAACGCCTTAGAATTTAAATCGTTTAAGCAAGATAGCGAAATTTTTAATAAGTAGTATTTTGTCCTCTCCAAACACTCTTCAAGATTTTCACAATAAAGCTTTAGTAGATTATGGCATTACTGATTCTTGGCCAGAAGCTGTGCTAAAAGAGGCAAAAGTTAAAAAGGAAAATATCGAAAAAGAAAAAGATATTTTAGAAGCTTTGCCGTTTGTGACTATTGATGGTGAAGATGCCAAAGATTTTGATGACGCAATTTTTTGTAAATTCTCTGATACTGGCTTTCACTTGAAAGTTGCAATTGCTGATGTTTCTTTCTACGTCAGAGAGGGATCTGCTTTAGATCTTGAAGCTGCTAAAAGGACAACATCCGTCTACATGCCAAAAAAAGTTGTTCCAATGTTGCCCGAAAAGCTTTCAAATGAGCTCTGCTCATTACAACCGAATAAACGTAGAAGATGCTTATGTATTGAGATGGATTTTGACAAAGATGGACACATAAGCAGTTACAAATTTCATAGGGGGATAATCAAGTCTGTTGCAAGATTAACCTATACAGAAGTTGAGAATCAGCTGATAAATGGTGTTGAAGATTCTAAATATGCCGAATCACTAAAAGCAGCAATTACTTTATTTAATAAATTAATAATCAATAAGGGGTATAGAGGTGCATTGGACTTCACCATAGCTGAACCATTCTTACAAACTAATTCAGACGGAGATATTGAGCATATAGATGATAGAAAAAGATTGAATTCACACAAACTTATTGAAGAGTTCATGCTCGCTGCTAATATATCTGCCGCTGATTTTATTAGCCAATATGCTAAAGAGGGAGTTTACAGAAATCATGAACATCCAGAAAGTTTAAAAATTCAAAGATTGTCACAAATATTAAAAAATAGAGGGATTAATTGGAACGGCAATATTGAAGATATTGACAACATTTCAGCATTTATTTTAAAGCTCAATAAAAGAGAAGATGCTCCCATCTTAAATATGTTGATATTACAGTCCATGCAGAGAGCTGAATACAGTACATTAAATAAAGGCCATTTTGGCCTAAAGTTTGATAAATATACTCATTTCACTTCGCCTATAAGAAGATATCCAGATCTATTAGTTCACAGGATGATTATTTCTATTTTAAAGAGTGAGGAGTTTAATTTTGAAGACCTTCAATTAATACTCGAAGACTGTTCTGAAAAAGAAAGAGCAGCTGAATTTGCATCAAAACAAGTAATTCAAAATTTGCTTTGTAGATATGCAAAGCAATTCTCGGGCAAAAGTTTCTCTGGTTATATTACTGGGGTAAAAGAATTTGGTTTATTCGTAGACATACCAAAGCTTTTTACTAGCGGCTTATTACATGTAAATGATTTGCCCAATGATTTTTATAGATATAATGCGCGTCACCAATCTTTGGATGGCAGAAGACGGGGAAATAAATTTTCCTTGGGTGATCGAATAGATGTTTTCATTGGAGAAATAAAAGAATTGGAAGGAAAAATTTCGTTATATTATTAACACAATGAACATAGAGATAAAGAATATCCATGCAATACAATCATTAGTTGCATATCACAGTGATAAAGTGATTTCTATTGCTGGAAAAGCAGATAATTTAAAAGCTAAAGAAATTCTTGAATTGGCTCATAAAAAAAATATCAAGATTAATATTAAGGACAATAAACTTATTGCTTATTGTAAAGAACCAAGTGTTAAAGACCTGAAAAGCAGTGATTATAATCTTGGGAAATTAGTTTTAATCCTCGACGAAGTTCAAGATACCAGAAATTTAGGCTCTTGTTTAAGAAGCGCATCTTTTTTTGGAGTGGATTCAGTTATTATCCCTAAAAATAACTCTGCTGAATATTCTAATCCAGCTGTGATTGAGACTTCTACGGGTGGTGTTTTTAACCTTGATTTATATAAAGCAACGAATATTGCAGAAACAATCAAAAAGCTTCAAGAGAATGAGTACTGGGTTTCAGGTTTCTCAGAACATGCAGATGAAATGGTAGAGAATAAAGACTTTTCAGAAAAAAATGTGCTGGTATTCGGCAATGAAGAAAAAGGCATACGATCCTTAGTGGAAAAAAGCTGCGATGACATTCTGAAAATTTCTCAAAAAGGCAAGGTATCATCCCTAAATGTCTCAGTTGCAGTTTCAATAGGACTTTTTACTGTAAGCAATAAACTGTGATATTAAATTCTTATTTAATGCACTAAAATATCAAACCTATGTTAGCTCAAAGAACGATTAGAAATAAAACGTCTGCAACAGGTGTCGGGTTGCATACTGGTGTAAAAGCAACGCTAACTTTACATCCTGCAGACCCAGATACTGGAATACTATTTAGAAAAATTGAAGGCAACAAGGTAATTGAAATCCCTGCTCAGGCAAATTTTGTGGGAGATACTACTTTATCGACAACACTCGAACATGAGGGAGCTGAAATAGCAACAATTGAACATCTAATGTCTGCTTTAGCGGGAGTTGGTGTGGATAATTGCATCATCGATTGTGATGGACCGGAAATTCCAATTATGGAGGGCAGCTCTACTCGATTTGTTTTTTTAATTCAGGCGGCTGGTATCGTTGAGCAAAGTGCTGTTAAAAAATTTATCTATGTTACAAAGTCCGTTCAAGTGCAAAGAGACGACGCAATAGCAAAAATCAAACCCTATAAAGGTTTTAGGGTTTCATTTGGCCTAGAATTTGATCATCCAGTTTATAAAAAGTATCCACAAACTGCTTCAATTGATTTCTCTCAAACATCTTTTATTAGACAAGTTAGTAGAGCAAGAACCTTTGGTGTCTATAGCGATTTAGAAATGCTTAAAAAGAATAATAGAGCATTAGGAGCAAACCTAGATAATGCTATCGGCATTGGTGATGAAGATATTCTTAACGAAGGTGGTTTAAGATTTGCCGATGAATTTGTAAAACATAAGATGCTGGACGCAATTGGCGATTTGTATTTACTAGGACACAATTTAATCGGGGAATTTTATGGTTTTAAATCCGGTCATGCGTTAAATAATCAGCTTCTAAAAAAAATTGAAAGTGAAAATGCTTATAAAATAATAGAGATTGATGAAATCAAAGATGCTCCTATTAATTACTTAAAACCTGTATCTGAAGAACTAGCATAATGTTAAACATCCTTGGAAATCTGTTTAAATCCACTAACCAAAGACGTGTTGATGGTTACGAGAAAATTGTCAAAAAAATTAATTTAAAAGAAGATGAAATATCAAAATTCTCAATAGAAGATTTCCAAAAGATCAATGCAAATGCAGATGAAGCTCTAATTGATATCTTTGCCGCAGTCAGAGAAGCTTCTAAAAGAACAATTGGCCTCAGACACTACGATTGTCAATTAATTGGTGGACTCGTTCTTAACGATGGAAATATCACTGAAATGAAAACTGGAGAAGGTAAAACTCTAGTAGCTACCCTGCCAGCTATCTTCAATGCATTATTAGGTAAAAAGGTTTATGTGGTAACAGTAAATGATTATCTTGCTGAAAGAGATGCCAACTGGATGAAGCCAGTTTATGAATATTTTGGTTTGAGTGTCGGTGCTTTGACTTCAGCACAAGATTTTAAAGATAAACAAGCAACATATGAATCAAACATCGTCTATTGCACAAGTAGTGAATTAGGTTTTGATTATTTAAGAGACAATATGGTTTTATTTAAAAATCAAAAAACGCAAAAAGATCTTAATTTCGCAATTGTCGATGAAGTTGATTCAATATTAATTGATGAAGCAAGGACACCATTAATTATCTCAGGCGCAACAGATGACGATGCTTCTGCATATCCTGTTTTCCTAAAGTTACTACCAAACTTACATCGTCAGATGAGAGAAGGTACAGAAGAAGAGCCCTTGAAAGATAATGAAAAAGGTGATTTCTTAATTGATGAAAAGCTTAGATCAGTTGAATTAACTGATGATGGTTTCGAAAAAGTTGAAAACTTTCTTGTTAATAGAAATTTAATTAAACCTGATGAAAGCCTTTATACAACAAACAATTTAAAATTTCTGAAATACATACAAGCAACACTAAAGGCTAATTTATTATTCGAAAAAAACATACATTACATGGTAGAAAATAACAAAGTTGTTTTAATTGATGACAATACCGGAAGAAAACTTCCAGGAAGAAGAGTTTCTGAAGGAGTAATGCAAGCTCTTGAGTGTAAAGAACGTGTACCAATTCAACAAGAAACCCAAACTTTAGCCTCAACTACTTTTCAAAATTTCTTTAGACTATTCGATAAAATCTCTGGTATGACTGGAACGGCTGATACAGAAGCTGCTGAATTTAAAGAAATTTATGGCATGGATGTTGTGGTGCTACCAACAAATCAAGAAATGATTCGGAATGACGTGAACGATGTAGTTTATGTAAATGAAGCAGACAAATTTAATGCACTCGTAAATGAGATCAAGGAAATTCATGAAAAATCAGCACCAATTCTTGTGGGAACAGCCTCAATTGAAAGTTCAGAAAAACTTTCAAATAGATTAAAAAGGGAGGGAATTAGGCATAAAGTCTTGAATGCCAAATTTCACGAAAAAGAAGCCATGATAATCGCAGAGGCAGGTAGACCAGGTGCAATCACAATAGCAACAAACATGGCAGGAAGGGGTACTGATATTGTATTAGGTGGTAAGCAAGAGGAGCATGATCAAGATTGGGAAGAAAAACACAATCAAGTAATAGAAGCAGGTGGCTTACATGTAATTGGTACAGAAAGACATGAATCAAGAAGAATCGATAATCAGCTTAGAGGCAGGTCAGGCAGACAAGGTGATCCAGGTTATTCAAGATTCTTTTTATCATTGGATGACAATGTTTTAAGACTTTTTATTGATGAGAATAGAAAACAGCTTTTTTCAAGGCTTAGTGATGGAATGGATGACAGCAGCATTGAACATCCACTACTGAATAATGCTATAGCAAACGCTCAGAAAAAAATTGAGAATAGAAATTTTGAAATTAGAAAACAAATCCTTGAGTATGATGACGTCTCTAATGATCAAAGACTAACAATATACAAGCTAAGAGATTACTTTCTCGAAGAAAATGATTCTGAGAAATTACTGTTTGAATATTTAGATAATCTTCTTGAAAAAACAGCTGATAAACTGCTTCCTGAAGATCAAAACTCAAATTGGAAATTTGATAATTTAGACAAAACTCTCACCCAATCCTTAGGAGTTAGCCCAGATTTTAATCTTTTAGAGAAAAATGGATTGAATTTTGGAAAAGTAATGGATTATATGAATAATTTTTATCAAAAATATTATTTTGAAAAATTTGGTCCACTTAAAGAGAGGAAGGCAGAACTAGAAAGACAAATTGCTATTCAAGTCATGGATGCAGCGTGGAAAAGACACCTTCAAAATATCGATTCCTTGAGAAGTAATATAGGTTTAAGAGCATATGCACAAAGAAATCCTATTAACGAATTCAAAAAAGAATCATTTTACTTATTTGATGCGATGATTGAATCCTTCAAAGATGATATTGTCAAAATATTATTTAATATAAAAATACAAACGATGAGCCCTAAAGAATTTGAGGAACACAAAAAGCGCAGAGAGCAAAACAAAGCACCCTAGTCATTATCTTGATCTTCGAAAGTTTCAATACCTACTTCTTCATTTGCCCATCTTAAAAAATCTATACTCTTACAGGCTTTTGAGCAAAATGGTTTAAATTTTGAATCAATTTCGACAATTTTTTTACAACTTGGGCAAGTTAAGTTAATTTTTTTGTTCATTTGCTAAGTCTGTATAAAGCTTAAAATAAAAGCCTAATTTATATTGAAATTCATCTAGTGAACCATCATTTACAATAAGGTCTGAGGCGAAACAATTTCTTTCATGCCTTGAAATTTGATTATTAATCATACTTCTTGCGATTTCTTCAGGACATCCATCTCGTTCAGATATTCTGGATAATTGTATATGTTCCGGAGCATCAACAACTAAAGTTCTATTGAATTTGTGTTTTGCGCTCCATAACGGCGCAGAGTAAATACACCAAATAGATTGAACATTTTCTAATTTAGTTAAAACTTCTGTTTGAATCATAGGATGCATTAAATCTTCCAGCCACTTTTTATTTGCTTCATTTTTAAATGCTAATTCTCGAAGGATTTTTCTATTAATACTTCTATCATCATTTAATATTGCTTTTCCAAATTTTTTTATTATTTTTTGATACCCTTCAGCTCCTTCTTTTTGCAGACTCCTTGAAATCTCATCAGCATCAATGATTTCTATACCTTTACTGAAGAAATAGTTAGTGGCCGTGGTTTTACCTGAAGCTACTCCACCCGTTAAGCCAATAATGAACATAATATTATCCTAAGGTAATAAAGCAGCTTTTTATAGATCAATCAAACTCAACACCTTGAGCTAATGGCAGTTCTTCACCATAGTTTATTGTTGCTGTTGTTCTTCGCATGTATGCTTTCCAAGAATCTGATCCTGATTCTCTACCGCCACCTGTATCTTTTTCACCACCAAAAGCACCACCTATTTCTGCTCCACTAGTTCCAATATTTACATTGGCAATTCCACAGTCTGAACCTTCTGGACCTAAGAAAAATTCTGATTCCCTCACATCATTCGTAAAAATTGAACTACTAAGACCTTGTTTAACTGAATTTTGAAGGTTTACAGCATCTTTTAATTCCGTAAAAGGCATAACATATAAAATTGGTGCAAAGGTTTCTTCGTGCATTTCATCAATATGTTCATTCGTTTCAACAATTGCTGGTGTCACATAAACTTCTGTCGCATGATCAATTCTGTCTCCACCAGTAATAGTCAATCCTTTTGATCTGCAAGAGTTCAGTTTTTCCTGCATTTGTTTAAAACTTTGTTCAGAAATTAATGGTCCAACTTGTGTATTTCTATCCATTGGATCCCCAATTTTAAGCTTACTAAATGATTCTTTTAGTTTTGTTAAAACAATGTCATGAACTTCGCTATGCACAAATAATCTTCTTAATGTAGTACATCTTTGACCAGTAGTGCCAGCAGCAGAAAAAGTAATACCTTTGATAGTTAAATCTAAGTCAGCAGATTTACATACAATTGCTGCATTATTGCCACCTAACTCCAATAGAGATCTACCAAGCCTCTTTGCTACTTTTGGCGCTAATGCTTTACCCATATCACAACTGCCAGTTGCTGAGAAAAGTGCAATTCCTTGATCTTCAGCTAGTTCAATTGCTGCCTCATTTCCTCCTTTTTTAATTAAAACTAAATCTTTGTGCTCATCGGCAACTTCATCCCAAATTTTTTTTACTAAATCTGCACAACCTTCAGCATGAGGACTTGGTTTCCAAATAATGCTATTTCCACAGACAGCGGCAAGACAGAAATTCCAACCGAAAACGGCAACAGGAAAATTAAAAGCTGTCACACATCCCACCACTCCAAGTGGTTGCCATATTTCTTGAAGTCTATGCTCAGGACGTTCGCTTGGCATTGTCAGACCGTATAATTGTCTGCTTAGTCCTGTTGCAAAATCACACATATCAATAACCTCTTGAGTTTCACCTTCTCCTTCAGAGATAATTTTTTTCGCTTCTTTAGTTATTTGTTCAGAGACTTCTAGTTTTTTCTTTCTTAATGCTTCCCCAAATCTACGGATATACTCACCTCGAGTTGGAGCTGGTAATTTGCGCCATTTTAAAAAAGCTGAGTGAGATTTTTTTGTAATGCTAATTGTTGCTCCTATTTATTTCTAGAAGCATCTCGTAATGCTCTAAATTCGCTCTTTATATACCAGTTTGGGTACTCCCCAGAGTTAGCTAAATCATCTATGAAATTTGTAAAAATATCCATGTCTTGTTCAATACCTTCCCAGTCCCAGTCATCTCTTACTTCATCTGATGGTTTGTGGTAATCATTGGCAGTATAATTCCTTGCTAGCTCCATCCCCTTCTCTATTCCACCATTTACAAGATCTATTCCTGGATCAGCATAAATCATAGGTATACCTTTTTTTGCAAAATTTATGTGGTCAGATCTATAAAAGAATCCTGCCTCTGGAGACTTATCTGGTGCTAAATATTTACCTTGAATTGAAGCATGTTTATCAAGAACAGCCTCTAGCTCTGAAGCACCATAACCAATAATTGTGATGTCTTTTGATTTACCAATTGCAGGAAAGGCGTCTAAATTTAACCCTCCAATCACATTACGATATTCAAAAGGCGCATTTTCAACAAGATATGCAGATCCTAGTAAACCTGACTCTTCAGCGGTAAGACCAATAAATGCTACTGATCTTTTTGGCTTTCTTTTAGAGAATGTTTCAGCCATATGCATTACAGCAGCTGTTCCAGTAGCATTATCTACTGCGCCATTATAGATTTGGTCGCCTTCAAGGCTTGCATCAACTCCCATATGATCCCAATGACCCATTATTAAGACAAATTCTTCAGGGGCTTCTGATCCCTCAACATATCCAACAACATTATGAGAGTCAGAAGTTCTTATAGAATTAACCATTTTAGAACTCAGCTTCATACCTTCCATTGAAACAGGCTGAAAATCTTTAGAAAGTGCTAAACTTTTCATCTCATCATAACTAGAGCCTAATTCAGCAAACAACTGTTCAGCTAAATCAAGGGTAATCCACCCTTCAAGGGCTGACCTATCTAAATTACGATCTGCAAAAGTGAGATTTAATTGTTCACCAGACCAACCATTTTCGACAACACCCCAGGGGTAAGAAGCAGGAGCAGTTTCATGAATAATCAAAACTCCAGCAGCACCTTGTCTGGCAGCCTCCTCAAATTTATAAGTCCATCGGCCATAGTAAGTCATAGCTTTACCGTTGAATTCAGTTCCTTTAAGCTCAAATCCAGGATCATTTATTAACATAACAACTGTTTTGCCTGTTACATCAACTTTGTAGTCATTCCAATCATACTCAGGAGCATTTACACCATAGCCCACAAATATCAAATCACTATCATCAAAAGCTACTTCTTCTATCTGTCTAGTTGTTCCATAAACAACATCTGTCCTGTAATTTAAATCAAGCATTTCCCCATTGAGCGAAAGATTAAAAAATGACTCATCAACAATTAAGTTTATACCTGTAAGATTAACGGGCATTAAGTAGGATCCACCAAAAGATTTTAATCCCAAAGATTCAAAATGACTTGCAATATAATTCTTTGTTTTTTCCCCACCTGCAGTGCCAGGAGCTCTGCCCTCAAACTCATCTGAAGCGAGAGTTACGACATGTTTTTTATATTTTTCAAACTCTGACTCTGGTGTACATCCAGCAATTAGAAACATTAAGAATAGATAAGATAATTTTTTCATCATTTTTGAATTATAAAACATTTAGATAAGATCAGTTTTATTTTATTCAGCGACTTCGGTCATCTCAACAAGGTTAAACGAAACGTTTAATACTCTTGAATCATTATTTAATGAAACAAGAGTCTCATTTATTTGTTGAGTGTTTTGTACAGAATAAACTGCTGTATTTAGTGAAGGAAATACTTCAAGTACATTGAGGCCATAATCTGATTGTATTGAATTATAAAAGTTTGAATCTTTAATTTGAACAAGGATTTTAAGATCAGTTAGCTCAAATGATCCATTGGGCATTTCTACAACTTTTAATGCGGTAAGTTTTTGACCATCCAGAGGTAAATATCTTTCAGCAGTTGTGGCAACTTTATATTTTCCTATGGTAGTTAAAGCATCACTTTCAATGGAGTTGGTTTCATCAAGATAAACTTGAGAATTTAGTAAAACAAACTCATTTTTTGTTTTTGGACTTTCATCCGAGTAAACGATCTGATCAGTAGGTATAGTTTTTGTTGGTATTAGATATCTATCTGCAAAAATAACATTTAGAACTAAAATCGCGATTAATAAAAGAACAATTCTCACTATTTTCATTTTACCTGTAATAAACCTCCAATTCGAATCCCTCCCATGCACCAGGACTTAAAACATCATCACTATAATCTAAAACAGTTACTTGCCAATCTCCATTGAGGGCCTCTCCATAAAAGCCTGCCACACCAATGGCCCAATAAAAAGTTGGTTGGCCAGCAACATTTGTAAATGGTTGTAACACACTATGGGTAGTTCCGGACGGTGAGGTAAGGGTTATACCTATATCGTTTAATGTGACTGATTGAGTGGCATTAAATTTTACTTTCAGTCTAATAAACTCGACTATACCCTGCGTACCAGCTCCAGAAATTATATTTATTGAAGCGGACCTGCCCTCTGCATTCGGTATATCAATCGGAGTAGTAAATTCAGCAAGCCTATTTTGAAATCTTTGAGAACCTAAAGAGCTTTGATCAAAAGTTGCAGCTGCCGCTACTGCAGCGTCAGCATCTGCTTTACCAAATCCATAGAAATTGTGGAATTCATATCCTGCTGCATTGGTAACCCAGCTATGTAGTTCTACTCCATTTCGTACTACACGGTTATTAGCATCAATTACTTCCGAAGTACCAGCTAAAATATGCTTCACCCCTCTATAATCTAATTGTGGGTTCGCACTCATCATTAAAGCCACCACCCCAGTTATAGTTGGAGCTGCAGCTGATGTTCCATTGAAGGTACTAGAGTAGTTGCAATCAGCATTGAGTTCATTTGGTATAAATGTTGTGCCAGGTATATTAAATCTATTATATTTTCTTCCAACTGTGGAAGAATAACCTGCATCACATCCTGATTGATCAGTAGTCATTATTGCAGGGCCTCTATCTAAATATGATGCTGCATTGAAGACATCTTCATTAATCCCGTACTCACCACCAAAACCTGAAACCCAGATCGTCGACCCAGGTGTAGAATATGAACTTTTAACCCCATCAGCGTTTAAAGCAGCGACTGTAATAACTTCTTCAAAGTTTTTTGTATCATCAATTTCGACGCCAGTACATGAAAGGTTCTGAGATTCTCTATCAGAAGCTCCCCCACAAGGACCGTTATCATAAAAATCATTCCCAGCAGATCTTACGTAAACTTTGCCAGATTCAACTCCAGATCTGTAAATATTTTGTCTAAAAGAACTGATTGAAGGGAAACTGTACGTTGTTTCATCACTACCGTAACTTGAACCAAAACTGCCATTAAAAACATCGGCAACACTTGATAAATCACCTCCAAATGATCTTGAAAAATTAGTTGAAGATTGGGCTTCAAGATAATTATAAGCTACTAGAGAAGCATCGTAGGCAATTCCAACACCACCAACATTATTAAAAGCTTTCATGCCAATTATTCCAGCAACAGACGTGCCGTGATCTCCTCTATTATCTTCGTTGACATCCAGTGTTGGATCATTAGTATTATTTAAGAAGTTATAAGATTGTCCTTCTAATACATTTCCTGATAAGTCTTCATGTAATATTTCTAAACCTTCATCGACAATAGCTACCACGACGTCGTTACCTGTATAACCATCAACCCATGCTTGCCTTAGATTTAGATCAGCTCCTGGAGTTCCACTATTTGTAGCAAAATTATTTTGGCCTGTATTATTTATTTCCCATAGATAATCAAATAGAGGGTCTGTGTCAGAGTCTGGTACTGAACCTGGTGCTGGTGTTGGTGCTGGTGTTGGTGCTGGTGTTGGTTCTGGAGATGGCCCCGGTGTAGGTTCCGGTGTTGGTTCCGGTGTTGGTTCCGGTGTCGGAGTTTGATCAATAAGCCATGGCTCACCATTATATTTCCAAGTAATCCAGTTTTCTTGATCTATACCACTGGCATCACTTTCGGTTTCATCATTAGTGTATTGATAAACAAAAAGAGCATCAGATGCATCCCCATCAGGTGTAGGGTCTATTGCAAGGTAACGTATATCATCTACTGTAAATACCCAAATATTTTGATCTAAATCATCCCCACAACCTTCCCAATCACATGAGAACTCATTTCTTAGATCTGGCATTATGGCATACGGCCATAAATCTCCTTGGTAGGTATGTGAGTTTACTCCTTCGTCCAATACGTTGCTATATATTGTGAATTTTCCAGGTTTTACTTCACCACCTGCAGTTGAACCTTCAAACAGATTCTCGGCTTGCAGAATATCATTACACTCTCCCTGCCAGCATACATTTAATTTACTGTAATTTATTACATCACCTGTAGGAGGAGCGGGTGTTGGTGCCGGTGTTG
>Ga0208390_1000643_pt1 | contig 12675 bp, 26 predicted proteins | sample Knorr_S7_td_Surf_FD_185594 | JGI IMG/M metagenome (GOLD analysis project Ga0208390, IMG submission 185594) | Marine microbial communities from Southern Atlantic Ocean transect - Knorr_S7_td_SurfaceA_ad_6m_LV_A (SPAdes) (version 2) | ecosystem: Environmental > Aquatic > Marine > Oceanic | place...
CCTGGGATCCACCCTGACCCACTGGATGAAATGGACTGGGTTGATGATGTTATTCACTATCAATCCCCAGACAATGTGGAAGGCATTCTATTGAAATTGGCATTGATCATTGGTGAAAATAGTCAGCCGAAACCAGTTGACAAAGTTCTCAATTGATCATATAATATAAACATAATAAGGCAACAAGGAAAGGCACAAAGATGGCAACAAGGGCAAGAATAGCATTGGAACTTAAAGATGGTTCATTTATTTCATCATATCAACATTGGGACGGTTATCCAGGAGGACTAGGTTATATCCTGATCGATCATTGGACAAACTACGACAAGGTCAAAGAAGCAATTGAATTAGGAGATGCTTCCAAGTGGGCCTATACCGTAGGGTCAAAGATAGACTTCGATGATCGTAAGGCAAAAGACTATGACATCCAGAACGTCTATTACGGACGTGACCGAGGAGAGAAAGATGTTGGTTATCACAAACATCTGAATGGCGTATGCCTACTCGACGAGGCTTTCAAATGCGGTGAAGAATATCTATATGTTCTCAAGGATGTGAGCAAGAAGGCAGATGAAGAGAAGTTCGAATGGTTCTATGTAGATGAGAATCAGCCTGAGACCATCAAGCCACTGTTTGAGGTAGCGGTACAGGATCACATCGATATGCTGAAAAGAGTTTTAGACATGAAGAAGAAAGGTCAGTTCATAGGTTAGCCATTAGGGGTTGACTTTTACCCCTAGAGGTCTTATAATAGTATTATAAACAACAAAGAAAGCGAGGGCAATATGCCAAATTGGTGTAACAATTCAATAACAATAAAGGGTCCGAAGGCTAAGATCGAAGCTCTTTATCAGGAAGTGAAAGGCAAGGGCAAGATGCTGGACATACTCAGACCCATGCCACAATCACTGAGAGAAACTACTTCACCCACACCCGAGAAGGGTTCAGCCAACTACAAAGGGCCACAACCCATAGTTGATGGCTATGACAACTGGTATGACTGGGCCGTGAACAATTGGGGTACAAAATGGGATGTCGATACAGATCACTTGGAGATCAATCATCACGTGGCAGGATCAGACGAAGCAGAGATAAATGGCTGGTTTGATTCAGCTTGGGCACCCCCACTCACTGCTTTGGATTACTACATAGAAAAGAATCCAGACGTGTCAATCCGTTGTATGTATTACGAGGGTGGCTGTGACTTCATGGGCGAATGGGAGGATGGAGCAGATGACTGCTTGGCACCCTCAGACTATAAAAGCTCAGACCTATTGGATGCTGAAAGGCACACCCTGTTGGGTCAGTTGGATGAACAGTTTGGCATTGGAGAATCAATGGCAGAATACGAACAGGATCAATATGAGGAAGTGACCAATGCCCAGTGAATCACAACAGAAGCTGATTGATGCCGTGTTGAAGCAGATACAGAAAGACGTCAAAGGAGGCGATGTCACGGCGATAGAAGAACTTATTAAAACCCTACCCTATGATCGACTGAGAGGCTACCTGCCCGAAGATCAGTGGATAGAACACCCATAAAGGAGGCACATGATTGTCAGAGAAAATCACATATGGACCCCTGGATCCGGAGACACAGACCCTATTTGAGACCGTGTTGAATCTGGCTCAGCGATATGCTGATCTACAGATGGACGACGAAACCTACGAGGATCTCCAGCGAGACATTGACGAACTGGCTCAGAGATTCGAAGTTGAAAGATCAGAAGTTGAGATCGAGATAGACGAAACGGAAGAACAGGACGGCAACAAGATCGTCAAGATCAAGTTCAAACCACAGGACAGAAAGACCCTAACACAGGATCAGCTGAGAAAGACTCTCAGAGTAATATCAAATGACAACACGGAGGATGACAATGGAGAATGACCCTAAGATGCCCACGGAAGGGCAGACACTGATATTGATCATGTTGACCTCGGTAGTGGCCACTGTGATACTGAATGCGATAGTATATGCTTTCACGGGATAACAACAGCCGCGAAGCGGAACGACAGATTTTCAAAAGCTCGAAGAGCGGTAGCGGTAGATCCTACAGCCTCGAAGAGGACGGAGCGAACGGTAGTGACACGGTTGACCTGAGTTGGCCTCTTGACACGCCTAACGTAAATGTCTATCAGCTCATAGTGGATAGAATAGCAAGGGCAAAGGCCCCGTTGCAAAGGAGTTGGTCGGACGTTTCTGATGGTTAAGAGGCGTTCATTCTACTGGGCGAGCATGGCGGAATAGGTAGACGCAACGGACTTAAAATCCGTTATCCGAGTTGGATGTGTGAGTTCGAGTCTCACTGCTCGTACCATGTAGAGGAGATCATTCTAAACAGTAGGCCCCGCTGTAAGGTCTCTAGATTCTGTGACCTCTACGGTTTGAACGGTATATTCACGGTAGGGTCTTACGGTGTTCAAAAGGGTCAGAGTATTTGAACTATGCCTCTCGTCACCTACCTCGACACTTTCTTTTTTGGCTACAGATCTTTTGGTTTTCGTATAGAGTGTGGCTTTTTCGCAACACCACCCACCACTACAGACCCCTGTCACCACCGTGGTTTGAACCATTTTCAAGGCTTCTTTGCGGTGGTCACGAGGCCCCTTCGGGGCCGTTAATCTGGTCCTACTGAGGGGCCTCCCGTAGAGCGTTCTTCGTTGGCTCGCCCCTCTTTAACAGCTTTCCAGATTCGAAGTGGGGTTCTGCCACTATACAACAGCTGGGTCACTCTATGTGTGCATGCAGATAACTAAGGCGTTGGGTCACTAGGAGCTTATGTATCACATCAACTAGCTCCTTTATGTGTTTGATTTCGTTGTGCTTTTTGGTCCGGAAATCGTTGGAATTTTGACGGAGTTGAGGACCGGGATTGTTTTGGATATTATTATGAAACGGTGTGGCTTTTTTAACACGGTTTTGGCGGGGAGGGTGCGGAATGTGTTCTTCTGTTCGTCCAGTTAAGTCATTGTTTTTGTTGGAGATTTTTGGGCGGAAATAAAGTCAGGATTCGGCCAGCCTGTAGCCCTTTTACGTTTTTCTCGCCCTCTAGCCTGTCTCAGCTATGCCCTCTTACGCAAGTTATACTATTATAATACCACCTCTTGCCACATTTGTCAACCTCTTTTTTAATTAATATTTTGGAAAATAATGCTTGACAGAATGCGTGTTGTGTAGTACTATGCATTATAACTTAAAAAACATAGAGGGCAATATGTACACTTATAAATTGGCGGCAAGCGAGAAGGCTACAACTTGGGGCAACGGCAACGTGAGCTGTAGGCTGGAGATTACTAACACGGACACGGGTGAGACGAAGGTGTGTGACGACTTTACATACTTGGATGATGACGAGCAGGAAACACTGGAACATATTTTTAATAGCAATTTTGAAAGTTAACGGTTGACATTTTGGTAAAACGGTGTTAATATGCATATAACAATTAAGCAATAGGAGGGCACATTGCAAAACTTACTTAACAGAATAATTTACATATACTTAAACAAGGCTTACACACAGATGGAACGCAGTGGCGATTTGCAGAACGGTGATAAGGTAGCAGAATTTATAGAAGATTATTATACTTATTTTGTAAAAAAATAGTTGACATTTTGGTAAAACGGTGCTAGTATGCATTATAACTTAAAAACAGCGAGGGCAAATATGTTAAACACAAAAAACTTAACAGCAGATTTTAATAAAGATTTGCACGTAAACGATTACACAAAAAACTTGGTAAACAGCATAAGGGTTGTAAAAGACAAGGACGTGTTTACACAAGTTGAAAAAGATTTTGTGATACAGTTTTTAGTAAACACACTAGACGGCTTAACTAACATTAACATTGAAAGCAGGCAGGAAGGTGCAGGCTTTTGGAGAATGTGTGATGCACAGGAAGTTATGACGCACTTAACAAACTTGTATGATAAAAACAATGCAGGAGATGAAGGACTTAACTATGAGGACGCAAACAAAGTAGGCTGGCAGTTTACACTAGAAGACAGTAGCGATGCTTTGTTAAGTTACGACACGGAATATAGGGATTGTATTACGGAGCAATTTGATGACGCTTGTAACGATGCTTGTACGGACAAATTTTGGCAACAACACGCAGACGCAGATTTTACTACATTGCCTGCACGTATATTTGCGAAACGCGGCTACAGTTGCTACGAATAAAAAAATAAAAAAAACACTTGACACTATAGCATTTGTGTGCTATAGTGTAACTATAATAAACAACAACGCATATGGAGGGCAACTATGCAAAACACACGTTACACACTACTAAACAAACTACAAGCTAAACTTGGAGACGCTGTTACTTTTACAGACGAGGGTGATTTTTATTATGTAAGTATTAACTTGGGAACAGGCTGGGCTAGTAGTTACGAAGGCGGTTACTGGGGAGACTGCGAAATTGAGAATGACGAGCTGTACTTAAACTTTGCATATGGGAACATATATGACGCACACGAAATAGATTTTGGAGAAGGAACTGTGCAGTTAAAGTACAAAGGCGGAACGGAAGCTAACGGACTTGCTTACACGGGAGCATTAGACAAAATGATAGGAGACAAGTTAGAGGAACTAACAGGGGGACTTATAACTTGTGGCGGTAGCGAGCAGGGAATGCAGGGACACAACGGAGATGACGAAAGTTATTTAAGTGTGGACATGGAGGAGTGTAGCATAGAGGAGACTGTAGCGGCGTAGTAAAAAACGGTTGACAACTTGTGTGTTATGTGCTATAATAAAGCATGTAACACACGAGGCCCCGTTGTAAGGTCTCCCGTAAGAGGCAATTGGCAAAAGAGGGGTTGACAAGGTAGGCAGATTGTGTTATATTATAAGTATAAATTAACAAAACAGAGAGGGTGATATGGCAGATAGAAAATTTATTAAGATTGGGACTAAGGTTGTAACTAGGCACGGAGAGGCCAAGGTTACAGGAATAGAATTATGTGCTAGCCACAGTGAGAAGTATGGCATAGGCGTAGACAAGATATACTTGGCTGACAAGGACAGATGCGTGTTTGACATGGACAACGGGCATTGGAGTTACGGGTACCAAGTGGAGGTAGCGTAGTGTTTGCTCCTCAAACCCCACCGCCAGGCATGATGTTTATCCTTGTTGTCATCTGCTTCTTCATTATGTTAAGTGGATGTTCAGCACCCGGCGTGTCAGGCCTGTCAGGCAAAGACACTATCAAGATCATTAATGCCACTAGGCATCTGTCCAAGGATGGTATCGTTTCGAATATGTACGACTGTGCTTACGACGTTCTGGACACCAACAACAGGGGTTCAGGTTGCCATCGCGGCAGATAACCAAAAGGCCCCGCTAAAAGAACTTCGAAAATTTGCCCACAAAAAAAGCACAGTTTTTAGGCTGTGCTTTTTTGTTTAAGTAACTTTTTAGTTACTTAAATAATCGCTGTAATCAAAATTTTCGTCTGCAAAATATTTTTCTAATGCTGTGTTTTTTACTGCGTGTTGTATAAATCCTTCTTCGCCGTAAAATTCTACGTGCTTAAACAAAATATTTTCTACTGTGCGTAAGCTAAAATATTCGTTTTCAAAATTGCCGTAATACAAACTTACAATGTCTGCATGTGTGTTTGCTAAACGCATAAAGTAATCGCTTGCAGTCGGATCCTGTTCGTACATTGTTTCCGCAATCATAGCTTGTAAATTTTCCATAACTTTGTACAATGTGTAATGTGTAATTGTTTTCATTTTGTAGTTATGTTGTGCTACTGTTACAGTTTGTAAGCTATCTTTTTCGTAAAATTCGTCTGCTGTTAGCTTATGTTTTTTTGTTACGTTTATAATGTGTTGTTGCATAGTGTAGCCCTCGTATAGTTAAAGTTTTATTATGTATGCACTATAACACACATTTTCCAAAATGTAAAGTAAAAAATTAAAAAAAAGTAAAAAAGTTTTCTTTTGTGTCTTTTTGTATTTTCTGCACTTTTTGCTTTACAATTTTCCAAAACTATGCTACTATGCAAGTATAATAAAAATAAAAAATGAGGGTTAAACATGCAGTTTAAATATTTACTACACAATGATGCAAACGTACATGATAAAACACATTTACAGTTTTTTGAAAATATACAAGATTGCAATGCTTATATGTTAAAACATAAATTGTACACTACACATTTAGTATATGATTTAACAAGTGCAAAATGCGTAAACGTTTTTGAAAGCACTAATAAAAAAATTAAACATTTATAAAAAAAATGGTTGCGTAGTAGCATTTTTTGTGCTACTATGCAAATACAATACAACAACGAGGGCTACAAAATGAAACAGTTACAAGTGCACTTTACTTACAATGTAAACGGAACTGAAGTGCAGGACTTATGCGTAGTGCAAAGTAAAACTAAACGTTTTGCTATAGGACAGCAAATGTTAACACAATATAAACTTGCAAAGCAATTAAACTTGCAGGAAAAGGACATTACGTTAACACACTATTTTGTGTGTTAATGTTTTTTAAAAAAAGGGGTTGACACGGGTCCAAACCTGTGCTATAGTATAAACATAATAAGGAAACAGAAAGAGGGCAAAATGGGTATTTCAAGAGATAAGATGATCGAGTTGGTAGAAGACGGAATGGTCGATGCCAAGGACATGGTGATCATGTGCGCCAAGTGGATGTCGGAAGACGACTGCGCCGAGATGCTGGACGCTAACGAACTGAGCGATCGGTTCCTAGAGGACGAGGATGACGGGCAACCTACGTGGGAGCAGGAATGGGAGGACTTTGGGGAGTGCTACGAATAGCACTCCAAATTAGGGGTTGACAAGGATCCAATTCCGTGCTATTATATAAACATAATTAGAAAGCGAGGGCAAATGAAAACATTTTTAAACATATTCGGGACAGTTTTAATATTCCTAGGCATAGTAGTAGCGGCAGGTAGTGCTGGAGACTGTGACGGGAAGTGTATGGAGCTGGCGAATCCGATTTGGCTTATGCTACTATTAGTGGCGGGGTCGATTGTAAGTATGGGCTTAGGCGCCTTAATGTTAATTCAAGCAGGGAGCAAATAATGAAGAAATGTGATATATGTGGGGGGCCAATCCTCCCGGACCCAGTAACAGGATGGGATCTCGGACATAATGCCGAGCCTGTTAGAGAAGGCCGTTGTTGCGATTCATGTAATTCGGGCATCGTTCTTCCAGCTAGAATGGCTCAACTTTTTGGTAAAAAAGAGGTTGACAACCACCCAGTTCAGAGTGTATAATCATTATATGATAAACAATAACACACAGCCAGAAGGAGGGCTAAACGATATGGCAACAATTAAAACTTTTTCAGTAGCAGGAACATCTAGACTACCAAGTGGTACAGTCAAGGTAAGGTTCGCTAAGGACTTCGTTCAGAGGATCAAAATCCTTTCTAAGAACGGTCACACCGAGCTTGAACTGATTGAACTTGGTGAAGAGATGACCAAGGCACAGATCTGCCAGATGCTGATCAACCATCCGAAGTTCCAATCAGAGGAACAACAGAGTGCGATCAGTGAGTTCGTGGTAAGGAACTGTTCTAAGGACGTCGTCAAAGAAGTGACTGACGCTGTCGAATCAAACACCACCCAAACAGAAGAAACTAAAGATCCGGTAACGGCATAAGGGATCGATGTCGGGGGCGGCAAAGTAAAGTCGCCCCCAGAGCATGACTGGAGATCTCTCCTTAGCTCAGTTGGATTAGAGCAACGGCCTTCTAAGCCGTGGGTCGGGGGTTCGAGTCCCTCAGGAGAGGCCAGTCTTCCATTAGGGGTTGACAGACCCATCAATAGATCATATACTGCATATAGTTAGAGGGTTAGGGCGGCTGAATTCCCAAGTAAGAGTCGGAGACAAACACTACCAATGCCTGTAATTCCAGTAGAAATTTTTTTTCCAAAAGAGGTTGACTTATAGGATATTAGGCCATATAATGCAAGTATAGTTAAACATTAACAGAAGGGCAAAAAATGCAAATACTAGACATCCATACAGAAGCAACCCAAGCGGCAAAGAATGCTGTGGGACAGTTCTTAACAGACTGGAGAAACAAGACAGGCGGCAACGAATATGGCGAGCCGATGTATTGTGGGTTTGCTTGGGTAGACGTGAGCGTGGGCAGAACTAATTCGAAAGAGGCTAAGGCACTTGCTTCCGTGGGCTTTAGAAAGAGCCATATGAGCAAGACGATGACTATGTGGGATCCGGCAAAACATGCGGGACAGAGCATGGACTGTAAAGAGGTCGGAGCACAGGCCTATGCCGAGGTACTTAGGAAGTACGGCTTTAAGGCCTACATGGGTAGCAGGGCAGACTAATTTAGGGGTTGACACCCCCGCAAGGGGGTGTTATACTGCAAGTATAATTTAAAACAGAAAGAGGGCACAATGACAAATTTCGCAATCCACACACAGACTTTAGAAAACTATGGCGCTCACAGTGAGAGCGGCAGGTATGCTGATGGGCAGGCTTATTGGAAGTTCAAGCCAGGTACGACTTACATCGTATCTGATGTGGAGAGGCTTCAGGACGCTGTTGCGTTCGTGATGGCGGCATTTTCCGAGAACGGTATTGGCTGGAAGGAGTTTCCATGCCATTACGAAACTGAGGGGGAGTGGTTGGCTGGCATGGCTGGCGACGACGAGGACTACCAGCAGTTCCAGAAGGAGACTGCTCGTAAGGTGTCTCCACTAACAGGCAAGGAGGCTCCTAGGTACGAGGAGAAGGTGGCCGCATAGGTCACCAAAAGAGGTTGACAGGTTATGCTAGTGATGCTAGTATGCATATATTAATTAACAAAGCGAGGGCAATATGGATAAGATAAAAATCATAAACGGTAGTTACAAGATCAGAGGCAAGGACGTGGATCTTGCTGGCATGGTGTTTCCACTAGTAGAAGGATTCAAGTGGGGTACCAAGGGATCATACGTAACTGTGGACGGAGCCGCTGTAGCAGGCTTCCCAGACCGTAACATCAAGATAATGGTACCGGACGAAGACAGCTTCGAAAAGGTTGATGCTTCCACGAAGGTTACCAAGAGAGAAGAGACAGACGAGGAGGTCGTTGATCGCTTGAGGGAGCGATTCAACATGTTGGAAGACATGACCAAGGCCGCGAAGAAGGGTACAGTACGTGCCATGATCGTAAGTGGCCCTCCAGGAGTTGGTAAGTCGTTCGGTGTAGAGAAGGTGCTGGGTAAGCATGACTTGATCGCTACACTGGGTGAGAAGGCTCCTAGATACGAGGTAGTGAAGGGTGCTATGTCAGCTATAGGACTCTACTGTAAACTGTTCAACTATGCCGACAAGGACAATGTGTTGGTGTTTGATGACTGTGACTCAGTACTGTTGGATGACCTCAGTCTGAACATATTGAAGGCCGCTCTTGACTCCAAGAAGTCGAGACGTATACACTGGAACACGGATTCATTCAAGCTAAGGAATGAGGGTGTGCCGGACAGTTTCGAGTTCAAGGGTTCAGCGATATTCATTACGAACATCAAGTTCGATAACGTTAAGAGCAAGAAGCTGAGAGATCACCTTGAAGCTCTTGAGAGCAGATGTCACTACATCGATCTAACTATTGATACTGAGCGAGAGAAGATGCTGAGAATCAAGCAGATCACGGGTGATGGTATGCTCAACGAATACATGTTGGGCGAGGGTGTCGTGGACGACATAGTGGACTTCGTTGACGTTAACAAGAAGAGATTACGTGAGCTCAGCCTTAGAACTGTGCTCAAGGTAGCGGACTTGGCCAAGGCGTTCCCGGATAGATGGGAAGCTATGGCGGAGAATACCGTGATGCGTCGAGGCTAACTCCGCACACGGTTTGAAGCAGGACTATCTTAGCCCTCACGTTCTGCTTCATACTAGCCCGGGTCGCTAATGGACATGCCCTCGTCCTAGGCCCGGGCTTTTTATTAGGGGTTGACAAAACACACAAACAGACCTTATAATAATATTATAATTAATTAAAGAGGGTACTATATGACATACATGTTAAACAAGTGGAACGAAGGCGAAGTTAAGTTTGTGGACGGGGCTGTTGGTTGGCGTATGAGCGACGGAGAGTTTAGGCCGCTTATGAGTGACGCAGTAGCTGAGCTACACGACGCTGGATACATAAGCAGTATTACGGTAGAGGCGACTGCTATAGCTAGGGAGCGTTACGTACAGCGAACACTTGCTGAGTATGCTGAGGCACAGCGTAACAGAACAGCAGAGGAGATTGCTGAGCAACGTGCGGAAGCTAGGGCGGCTATGGGGCCGGGCGTAGACATGGTTAACATTTTTACAGGCGAGAAATACACTACATAAAAAATAATTCGCACGAAGAAAAATTATCCCGGCACGAGGCGTCGGGATTTTTTTTGAGAAAAATTTCTCTCGAGAGGCATGGGGCACGTAATGTGCACACGAGTGAGCTGTGAGCTAAGAGCTAGGTGGTGTCAAATCACCAACCAGATTCTGTAAGTACTTCACCTAAATTTTTTGCACGGCAGATTTTTTGGCTGTAGAACCCATTTCGGATAACTACAGTATGTACGACGATCCCCAGCTACAGTTAACCGCAGGCATCATACTGTTATTGATAGTGATGTTTGTGCTGTTAGGATTCTTTGACAAGCACTAGTCAACGTATCCAGTTGGCAGTTTACGCAGTTTACGTATCAGCATTGGTAGGTATATAGCAATAGCAACAGTTCCCCAGTATAGTGCTAACAGTAAAGAGTACAGCTTCCAGTTGTCAAAGTCTATGTAGTAACCCAGTGCTATCAGCAGTATCCAACTCCAATCTGTAAAACCGTGTATACGCTTGATTCTTTCTCTTCCGAACCGTTCGTGTAGCTGTTTGCGTTTACTCGCAAACCAAGGTGACACGTGTCTCAGTATAACGAAACCTTCGTTGAAAAACATTATTGTGTATCCTAAGATAAAAGCCGTCATTTTATGCTCCATTTAAATTTCTGTTTGCTCATTCTAACTCCCTGTTCTCCATACACGCACTTTAGAGCATGTACAAGGAAATCATCCCAGTTGTACAGTATCTTGTCGCATTCAGGACAGCAACACCATCCCATCAGCTTGTACATGCTGTACTCATCGCTAAAGGTTTCCTTTAACGCATCTGATCCAGTAGATGACCGTAGTTCTCCAGGAATGGCTTTGGATCCTTTGGATCGCAACCCACCGCTTGAAGCATTCTTACTCCCTTTTCTGTCAACCATATGTGTCCTTCCTTATTGGTACCAATATAGCCTTTGTCGTAGTAAGGCTGTAGTCTTTTCATTGCCTCTTTTTCTGCCTTTACCCAATGACCTGATTTAGCGTTTATTATACGCTTGTAGTCTTCGTACTTCAAGTCTGGATCCTCAAATTTAGCCAGTTCGCTTGGTGTCATACAAGATCCTCCTTACTGTACTTATCAGTGACGAAGTCTACTGATGTCTTCCTGGCCAAATCTCTCGTACCGTTACTACGCTGATCGCTAACGCTTCGCGTTGATCTAAATCTGCGTTAACCGCTTCGCGGCCGTTTTTACCGCTGGAGGCTTCGCCCCGTGTGTAAATACTGTCATGCTGAGAACACTCTTATTCTGTACACTACTGACTCTGTTAACAGGTTGTTTACCAGCCCACGCAGGGCATGGCAATTATTCAGTTAACGACATGATAGAATGGATTGAAGCACACAGCGATTATGTGTATCACGGAGATCCACTGCCACAGATACAGGTATTGGACAAAACAACTGTGTGTGGTGACGTGTATCCGGACAAGGCCGCACATGAGGACTGCAACATCGCAGGCTACTATGATCATGAAACCAACACAATAGCCATTACGGAAACACCAACGGACTACATGGTTGAGGATCACTATCGTGAAGTGGTACTGCTACATGAATTGGTACACTTCCTACAGTACTATGATGGTCGTTATGAAGTGGTAGAATGCAAACAGGCCCTGGAACGAGACGCATTTGATCTACAGGACGAATGGATAGACCAACAGGGCATTGATCCTGAACAGAAGAACGATCCACTGTTTGTTGTTTTCGCAACCATGTGTACGCCCATGTTGGAACACATAGGCAACACACACTAGGAGACACAATGAGCAAACTTAAAGAACTTACCTGGGAAAACCACAAGAAGGCTGAACGCATGACACATGCTCGTAAGCTACTCAAGGGAATGGAACCAGAAGAATATCACAGATTCATATACAACCAATGCGTACAGTATGGCGCACTTGAAGACCAAGCACGTGAACGAGGACTGCTGAAAGGCATAGAAGGCATCTGCCGTGTGCCAGGCATGGTAGAGGATCTCACAGAGCTTGAACAGGAGCATGGCTTTGACAGAGGAACAACAGAACTGTGTCCAGTGGTACACGAGTACACAGACTACGTTGAAGGCTTGGACGATGACGGCATATTGGCACATCTATACGTGAGGCACTTTGGTGAGCTACACGGAGGTCAGATGATCAAGAAACGAGCACCAGGGTCGGGCAAGATGTACGACTTTGACAATGCCAAGCAGATCATCGAGGACGTGAGAGCCAAGCTACATGATGGCATGGCACCAGAAGCCAACGTGTGTTTTGAATTCGCAATGAAACTGTTTGAGGAACTGGATCGTTGA
>Ga0208390_1000644_pt1 | contig 12659 bp, 12 predicted proteins | sample Knorr_S7_td_Surf_FD_185594 | JGI IMG/M metagenome (GOLD analysis project Ga0208390, IMG submission 185594) | Marine microbial communities from Southern Atlantic Ocean transect - Knorr_S7_td_SurfaceA_ad_6m_LV_A (SPAdes) (version 2) | ecosystem: Environmental > Aquatic > Marine > Oceanic | place...
TTCTGATCCATTTACTGTTAAAACCTCTGCTTTATAATTAGTTGGAATTCCACCCATATTATAATGCACAGTAGGGACAACTGGGATTGGCTCCTTAGTTACATCAACGTTTGCAAATAATCTTGCTGCTTCAGTGATACCTGGAAGTCTATTTTCAATCACACTTTTATCTAAATGACTTAAATGTAAATGAACATGATCCTGATCTTTTCCTACACCTCTTCCCTCATTAATTTCTATCGACATTGATCTACTCACAACATCTCTTGATGCCAAATCTTTAGCATTTGGAGCATATCTTTCCATAAATCTTTCGCCTTTAGAGTTTACTAGATATCCTCCCTCTCCTCTTACACCTTCAGAGATTAATGTTCCGTGTCCGTAAATACCTGTTGGGTGAAATTGAACAAACTCCATATCTTGTAACGGTAATCCTGCTCTCAATACCATTGCATTTCCATCTCCTGTACAAGTATGCGCAGAAGTTGCTGAATAATAAACTTTTCCATATCCACCTGTTGCTATAATTACTGTGTGAGCTCTAAATCGATGAATTGTTCCATCATTCAAATTCCAAGCTATTAATCCTTTACACTCTCCATCTTTCATTAATAAATCTAATGCAAAATATTCTATAAAAAATTCTGTATTATGTTTCAAAGCTTGCCCATAAAGAGTATGTAATATTGCGTGTCCAGTTCTATCCGCAGCTGCACATGTCCTTTGGACTATTCCATTTCCATAATTTTTTGTCATTCCTCCAAATGGTCTTTGATAAATTTTTCCCTCATCTGTTCGACTAAATGGAACTCCATATTTTTCTAATTCTAAAACTGCTTTAGGTGCTTCTTTACAAAGATACTCGATGCTATCTTGATCCCCTAACCAATCAGCTCCTTTAACAGTATCATACATATGCCATCTCCAGTCATCTTCACCCATGTTTCCAAGCGCAGCAGAAATTCCACCTTGGGCCGCAGAAGTATGACTTCTGGTTGGAAATACTTTTGAAATACATGCAGTTTTTAAACCTGCTTCACTCAAACCGACAGCAGCTCTCAATCCTGATCCACCAGCACCTAAGACTACAACGTCATATTCATGATCTATAATATTGTATGAACTCATTATTTTAGATTAAATATAATAATTATTGTTAAAAATGAAATACCTATAGCAGAAATATACAATAGTCTGTTTGCGACATTTTTGATTTTTTCATTAGCAATATAGTCCTCAAAAACCTCACTAATAGTTAAAGATGAGAAAAAAAATGCAAATATAATAAATAAACTAAAGAGAAATTTATTTATTGGGGTGATAAAAAAATTTAAAATTTCCAAATAGCCTTGATCGTAAATAGATACAAAACTTAATATAAACCAAAGCATAAGAGGTAATAAAATTACTGATGAAGCTTTTGTAAAAATCCATTTTTTTGTTGCTAAATTCATATTAAAAAAAATTTCTACCAATTAAATAAATAACTACCATAAGCAGGAATGAACCAAATATAACAAGCAAGCCCGTTATACGAGTTGTTTGTAATTCAAAACCATAACCCATATCCATTATTAGATGTCTTATTTCACTCAAAACTTGGAAACTAAATGACCAAACGATACCTAAAACAACAAATTTACCAAAAAATGAATTAAGAAAAAAATTTATTAAAGTGTAATTTGCTTCCCCTAGAATTAACCAGCCAGACCACAAACAAATAAATGTAATAGCTATAATATTAATTATACCAGTTATTCTATGAGTAATAGATACCAATGAAGAGATATGCCATCTATAAATTTGTATATGTGGTGAAAGAGGTTTTTTATTTTCCATAAAAATCATTTGTAATCAAACTTTCAGCAATTTGTACTGCGTTCAATGCCGCCCCTTTTACTAAATTATCTGATACGATCCACAAATTTATTGTATTTTCACGAGACTCATCCAATCTTATTCTTGAAATAAAAGTTTCAAATTTATCTTCAGCTTCTACTGGTGTTATATAACCCCCATCCTGATGTTCATCTATAACCTTACACCCAGGGGAAGTAGATAGAACTTTTCTTATTTCATCCAAATTACATTTTTTATTAAATTCTACATTTGCACTAATACAGTGAGAAACAAGAACAGGTATCCTAACACAAGTAGAAGTTACTTTAATTTTTTTATCTAAAATTTTTTTAATTTCGTCAGTCGTTTTTTGTTCCTCTTTTGTGTAACCATTTTCTAAAAAACTATCAATATGAGGAATTGCATTAAAGGCTATTTGTTTAGTAAAATTTTTTGAGTCTATTTCTTTATTTTGAAAATAATCCTCTGTTTGAGATAATAATTCATCCATAGCTGACTTACCTGCTCCTGATACTGACTGATAAGTAGAGGCGACTACACGATTTATATTATACAAATCATGCAAGGGTTTTAAAGCCACAACAACTGGAATCACTGAACAATTAGCATTAGCAATAATATTTTTATTTTTTACATCAGATAATTTTTTTGAATTAACTTCAGGAACAATTAATGGAATATCAGGGTCTTTTCTAAAATATTTTGAATTATCTATAACAATAGTTTTTTCAGCAGCAACATGAGCCCATTTTTCAGCTACCCCGCTTCCTGCTGCAAAAAAAGCTATTTTAACAGAGGAAAAATCAAATTTTTCAAGATCAGTTACTGTGTGTTCTTTTCCATTATAATTTATTTTTTTTCCTTCACTTTTTTTTGAAGCCAGTAAAAAAAGATTTTCAATATTAATTTTTTTTTTCTCTAAAATTTCTATTATTTTTCTACCAACATTTCCTGTTGCACCTACAATTGCAATATTCATAACTCTAAATGACTTTTAATTTTAAACGAGTGGCAAATCACAAACAGTACCCACATATATTTTTTCATTTATTTCTATATTAAACTGATTTTTTGTATTCCAGTAGGGTTTATTAATCATTGCAATTCCAATAACTTTATCAAATGTGGGTGAATAAGTTGCCGATCTAACATATCCAACTATTTCTTTGTTATCAGCAAATAAAGTCTTTTCGCAATACATATCAATTTTATTATGATCAATTTTTACACCCATAAGTTTTCTAGTTATTCCTTTTTCTTTTATTTTTTTAAGTTTTTCTTTACCTAAAAAATTAACGTCACTGTCTAAATGAATAAATTTATCAAAATTTGCTTCAAAAGGATTGTCTCTATTGTCAAAGTCATTTCCATAAGATAACAAATTACCTTCAATTCTCTCTATTAAATTTGGGCAACCCGGCTTAACATTAAATTCTTTTCCCTCTTCAAACAAATAATCATATAAATTCTGACCTGCAATGTCATTATCAACATATATTTCAAACCCACCTTGTTTGGACCATCCAGACCTTGCAATGAAATATTTGTGACCTTTTAATTCAAAATAATCAAAGTTAAAAAATTTTAATTTTCTAATCTCTTCACCGAATAGTTTTGACATTAAATCATCAGCCAAAGGTCCTTGAACAGCTAAGATATTTACATTTGGTTCATTAATTTCAACATCAAATCTATTTCCAGCTGCAAGACCTTTTGCAAAAAATATTACATCTGCATCAGCTATAGATAACCACCATTTGTCCTCTGCAAGTTTATTAATTATTGGGTCATTAACCAAAAGTCCGTCATTATCGATTAATGGGGCGTAATAACATTTTCCAACTTTTGATTTAGATAAATCTCTACAAGTCATTAATTGAACTAATTTAGATGAGTCTTTTCCAGAGATCTCAACTTGTCTCTCTGCTGCAACATCCCAAACTTGTACGTATTTTTTTAAGTGATGATAATCACTTTCTAACGATTTAAATGATGCTGGAAGTAACATATGATTATAAACTGTATAGCTACTCACACCATGAGCTTCTATTCTGTCAGTATAAGGTGTACTCCGTAATCTTCTTGATTTTGCAATAGAAAAGTTTTTCATTTTTTTAAAAATTCTAGGACCTTTTCTCTCATTTCAAATGCTTTTTCAATCATAATCATATGACCACAACCTTCGAAGACGTGAGTGGACGAATTTTTTACGAGATTTGAAAATTTTTTTCCTACTTCAATGTTTACCATCTTATCAAGGGCACCAAATATAAACATGCTAGGACAATTTATTGAACTAGCGGCCTCTTTACCGTTGGAATAATTGTTACAAGCAATAAGATCAACAGCTAATATTTCGCTGATATCTCGGGGTGATTGAATTATTCTTTCAATTGGATTGCCACCAATAAATTTTTTGGAGCCCTCATATCCCCACTTCATCATCAATTTCACAGCATCAGAGTCACCATTTTTTGCTAATTCAATTAAATCTGGATGAACTGGCATTTTATAGGAACCACCAACAAATATTAGTTTTTTTACTCTAGCTGAATATTTATGAGCAAATTCTAATATCTCTAAACATCCTTGAGAATGTCCAATTAAAACTAAATCATTTAAATTTAACTGATTAAATGCTTTTTCTAACCATTCTGTTATTTTTTCTATAGTATTTATACAAGGACCATCAGAATTGCCATGTCCAGGTAAATCTATTGATAAAACATTAAAATTTTGATTTGAAAAAAATTGCTCTGTTAAAGACCAAACAATATGTGACATCCCACTCCCATGCAAAAATACAATTGTTTGTTTTTTTGGATCAATGCCTTGCCCTGCATCTGATGCATGGACATTTTTATTTTCTACTTGGAAAATCAAATAATTACCTAGAATTGTTTTCTTAGTTCAAATTTCTGAATTTTTCCCGTAGAAGTTTTTGGTAACTCACAGAAAATTACTTTTTTTGGGACTTTAAATCCTGCTAAAGTTTCTTTACAAAAATCTATTAATTCTTTTTCACTTGCTGGTTTGTCTTTAACCATTTCGATAAAGGCACATGGAACTTCACCCCATTTTTCATCAGGTTTTGCAACCACAGCTGCAATAGAAACAGAAGGGTGTTTAGAAAGAGTATTTTCTATTTCAATTGAAGATATATTTTCTCCTCCAGATATAATTATATCTTTAGATCTATCTTGTATTTTGACGTATCCATCTGGATGCATCACGGCTAAATCTCCAGTGTGAAACCAGCCACCTTTCATGGCTTTATCTGTAGCTTCTTTATCTTTAAAATATCCCTTCATAACTATATTGCCCCTTATCATTATTTCACCTATAGTTTTGCCATCCTTTGGAACTTCTTTCATAGTTTCAGGATCTAAAATAGTTACGCCTTCAGTATTTGGATATCTTACTCCCTGTCTCGCTTTGATTTCATTTTGTTTATCTTCATCAAAATCATTCCACTCATCATTCCATGCACATTGAGTAACATGTCCATATGTCTCTGTTAAACCATAAACATGCATTACCTCAAAACCAAGTGCTTTCATTTTTTTAAAAATTACACTTGGTGGAGGAGCACCAGCAGTTAAAACATAAACTTTGTGATTTAATTTTTTTCTGTCAGCTTCTGGAGCGCCTGTGATCATATTTAAGACTATAGGTGCTCCACCAAAATGCGTTACGTCGTATCTATCAATTAGATCAAATATTTTTTTAATATCTATATTTCTTAAACAAATAGTTCTTCCATTTAACATTGGTATTGTCCAGGGATAACACCATCCATTACAATGAAACATTGGCACAACTGTTAAAAAATTTAAACGATTAGGCATATTCCATGCAACTGAACTTCCTGTAGACATTAAATAAGCACCTCTATGATGATAAACTACTCCTTTTGGATTTCCTGTAGTTCCAGAAGTGTAACTTAACGAAATAGACTGCCATTCATCTTCAGGCATTTGCCAATTGAAATTTTCATCGCCAGTGTTTAAAAAATTTTCATACTCCAAATCACCAATGGTTTCACACTTTGATTGATCAGCATATTTATCATTTATATCTATAACTGTAATTTTTTTATCTAAATTTTTTAAAGCTTTTTTGACCTCCACATGTAACTGTCTATCCACAACCAAAACTTTTGCATCACTGTGATTTAAAATATAATTGATAGTATTTGCATCTAATCTAATATTAATTGTATTTAAAACTGCTCCTGTCATTGGAACAGAGTAGTGAGCTTCAAATATTTCGGGTGTATTAAACGCTAAGAATGAAACTGTATCACCTTTTTTAATTCCAATTTTAGATAATGCACTAGCAAATTTTACTGCTCTTTGATAAACTTTGCTCCAAGTATAACTTCTGTCTTCATAAACGATTGCTTCATAATTTGGATAAATTTCTGTTGCTCTTTTTAAAAATGTTAGAGGTGTTAAAGGAACATGGTTGGCTTCATTTTTGTCCAAATTAGTATCGTAATGATTCATCCTAAATAAATTTAAATTTCATAATATTGGAACTACCTGAAATTGCAGATTTGTAATGATATTCTGCTCTAGGTAATACCTTTTCAAAATAAAATTTAGCTGTATTAATTTTATCTGAGTAAAAGTCTTTATTTTTTTCGTAGTCATTAAAACTAACTTCTAAAACTTTAATCCAAGAATAAGCAATTGAAACGTATCCAAGTGTTCTTAAATAATCGTTTGCTGCCGCACTTACATCGTCTTTTTCAATTTTACTTTGATCACTGATCCAACCTGTAAACTTAGATAATATATCCAAGTAATGATTTAATTCTTTTGAAAAAGTTTCAACTTTTCCTTTTTTACTATCACACTCAGACTTAACCATGCCTAAGAATCTCTCAATTATATTGCCATTTTTGTTTGATAATTTTCTAAATACTAAATCTGCAGCTTGAACTGAGTTTGTTCCTTCATAAATAGGAGTAATACGATTATCTCTATATAATTGCTCTATTCCTTGATCTTTTGTATAGCCATAGCCTCCGTGTATCTGCATTGCGTCATTTGTTATCTCCATAGCTAAATCACTAAACAATGATTTTACCACAGGTGTCATTAATGAAACGTAATCAGATGCTTCTTGTTTTATTTTTTCATCAGGATGATAAAGGCTAACCTCCGTTTGTTGAGATAACCAAAAACATAATGCTCTTTCTCCTTCAATTATTGATTTCATATTTAACAAAGATTTTCTTATGTCAGCATGTTCAATTATAAAATCTGCACCATTTGTTGATTTTGTATTATTTGTTTTCCCTTGTTTTCTCTCTTTAGCATATGCAAGTGAGTTCTGATAAGCAATTTCAGATAGGCCTAAACCTTGTATACCAACTACTATTCTCTCTAAGTTCATCATTGTAAACATTGCACTTAAACCTTTGTCTTTAGCTCCAATCATATAGCCAGTTGCATCATCAAAATTTAAGACACATGTAGCTGAACCTTTTATTCCCATTTTACTTTCAATAGATCCTGTTGATACCCCATTCCTTGGGCCAACAGTTCCGTCCTCATTGACTATAAATTTAGGTACTAAAAATAAACTTATGCCTTTAGTTCCAGCTGGAGAGTCTGTGGCTCTAGCAATTACGAGATGAATAATATTTTCTGTTAGGTCTTGATCACCAGAAGTGATGAATATTTTCTGACCACTTAGTTTATATGTTCCATCAGTTTGTTTTTCTGCTTTAGTCTTTAAAAGCCCTAAATCAGTTCCACAAACTGGTTCAGTTAAACACATCGTGCCACTCCATTTACCCTCAACCATTTTAGGTAAATATTTGTTCTTTATTTCCTCTGTAGCATGACGATTAATACAATTATAAGCTCCAATACTTAATTCACTATAAAGTTTAAATGACAAACTCGCAGAAGATAACATTTCGTCAAAAAACGCGCTCACAGTTTTAGGCATCCCTTGACCACCATATTTTGGATCACAAGATAATGATGTCCATCCATCTTCTATATATTTTTGGTATGCCTCTTTATAGCCTGGGGGGGTTCTAACAACTCCATTTTCTAAAACTGCAGGATTTTCATCCCCTACTTTTGCAAGTGGTAAAATTAAATTTTGATTTATTTTGGCTGCTTCTTCTAAAATATCTTTTACCAAATCAGAATTAACTTCATTATACTTTTCTAATTCATTGTAGTATTTATTGTCTCTTAACTTATCATAAAGAAACATCATATCTTTTACTGGAGCTGTATAACTTGGCATTTTAAAAGTTTAGAATAATTATAGATTTATTGCAATTTTGAAATTATCGCATCACCCATTGCTGAAGTTGATGCCTGTTTCATTCCATCTGATAGAATATCTTTAGTTCTCAAACCATCATTTAATACCTGCTGTACTGCTTTTTCTAATGCATCAGCCTCATTATCTAAATCTAAAGAATACCTTAAAGCCATAGCAAAGCTTAAAATAGAAGCAATAGGATTTGCAATAGATTTACCAGCAATATCTGGTGCTGAACCATGAATAGGTTCGTACATCGCTCTCATTTCTCCATCTTTATTTTTTGCTCCTAAAGATGCAGAAGGTAATAGACCTAAAGAGCCTGTTAGCATTGATGCTTGATCTGAAAGCATATCGCCAAATAAATTATCAGTTACAATTACATCAAATTGCTTAGGATTTCTTAATAGTTGCATTGCACAATTATCAGCAAGCATATGGCTTAATTCTACATCTTTAAATTCTTTATCATGAAGTTCTTGTACTTCTTCCTTCCATAACTGTCCGGCTTCCATAACGTTTGATTTTTCGCATGAGGTTACTTTATTGGATCTTTTTCTTGCTAGGTCGAATGCAATACGTGCTACCCTAGCGATTTCATTAGTCGTATATGTATGGGTATTTATTCCTTTTCTTTCTCCATTTTCAATCGGTTTAATTCCTCTTGGTTCACCAAAATATATTCCACCTGTAAGCTCTCTAACAATCATTATATCTAATCCTGAAACTACCTCTGGTTTTAATGTTGATGCGCTTACCAATTGTTCAAAGCATATTGCTGGTCGTAAATTAGCAAATAGTTTTAATTCTTTTCTAAGTTTTAGCAATGCTCTCTCTGGTTTTTTAGAAAATTCTACTTCATCCCATTTTGGTCCTCCCACCGCACCTAACATAACAACTTCACTCTCCAAAGCTTTATAAAATACTTCGTCAGTAATTGGAGTGCCATGTTTGTCATAAGAACAACCACCAGCAAGATCTTCATCTATTTCAAAATCTAAAGATTTTTTGTCGTTGAACCAGTTAATAATTTTTTTCACTTCACGAATTACTTCTGGTCCAATACCGTCACCAGGCAATAAAAGAATTTTTCTTTTTTTTACCTTAATCATTAAAAATCCATGGTTTTTTAGTTTTTAAACTATTTTCAAAAGTTTTAATTTTGTCTACTTTTTTTAAAGATAAAGCAATGTCATCAAGGCCTTCTAGTAAACACTTTTTCTTAAATGGATCTATTTCAAATTTAATTTCGTTATTACCATAAACAATTACTTGTTCATTTAAATCAACTGAGATTTCTTCTTTTCTAGTTGCATATTCTGAAATCTCTTTTATTTTTTCCTCATCAAGAATAATTGGCAAAATACCATTCTTAAAGCAATTACTATAAAAAATATCTGCATAACTTGAGCTAATTACACATGTAATTCCAAAATCTAGCAATGCCCATGGAGCATGTTCTCTTGATGAACCGCATCCAAAATTTTTTCCAGCAATCAAAATTTTGGATTTATTGAAGGGATCCTTGTTAAGAATAAAATTTTCAATTTCTTTTCCTTGATCATCATATCTCATCTCAAAAAACAAGTTTTTTCCAAGTCCAGTTCTTTTAATAGTTTTCAAAAATTGCTTAGGAATAATCATATCTGTATCAATATTAACTATTGGCAGATATGCAGGAATACTCTTTAGTGTATTAAACTTTTGCATTTAATTTTGATACTTTCTAACATCATCAAGGTTTCCAGAAATTGCAGCTGCAGCTGCCATCCCTGGACTGACCAAATGAGTTCTGCCACCTCTACCTTGTCTACCCTCAAAATTTCTATTTGAAGTAGAAGCGCATCTTTCCTCTGGCTTAAGCTTATCAGCATTCATGGCTAAACACATAGAACAGCCTGGCTCTCTCCACTCAAATCCTGAACTGATGAAAATCTTATCTAATCCCTCTTGCTCAGCTTGTTCTTTAACTAACCCAGATCCTGGAACTACCATTGCATTAACGTGTGATGATATTTTTTTATCTTTTAAAATTTTTGCTGCCTCTCTTAAATCCTCAATTCTTCCGTTTGTACAACTTCCTATAAATACTTTATCGATTTTTATATCAGTTGCTGACATATCAGGTTTTAGTCCCATGTATTTCAATGATCTTTCAATTGAATTCTTTTTATCTTCGTCTGTTTCAGTTTGTGGATTAGGAACTTTTCCATCAATTGTAATAACATCTTGTGGCGAAGTTCCCCATGTTATCATTGGCAAAATTTCCGCTGCATTTAAATTTATTTCCTTATCAAAATTTGCATCCTTGTCAGTCTTTAGACCACTCCAGTAATTTAAAGCTTTTTCCCAATTTTGACCCTTCGGTGACATAGGTTTGCCTTTTAAATACTCAAATATTTTTTCATCTGGTGCAATCAATCCTGCTCTTGCTCCACCTTCAATTGTCATATTGCAAATTGTCATTCTTTGCTCAACGCTCAATGATCTTATTAAATCACCAGCATATTCTATTACACAACCTGTACCGCCAGCTGTACCAATTTTTCCAATTATCTGAAGAATTACATCTTTTGAAGTGACACCAATCGGAAGTTTCCCATTAACATTAATTCTAAAATTTTTTGCTTTTTTTTGAACTAGTGTTTGTGTTGCTAAAACGTGTTCAACTTCTGACGTTCCAATTCCAAATGCTAAAGCACCAAAGGCTCCATGGGTTGCAGTATGACTATCTCCACATACAATAACAGTACCCGGTTGAGTAAAGCCCTGTTCTGGACCTATGATATGCACAATTCCTTGTCGTCTGTCATCCATTCCAAAAAGTTGAATACCAAACTCCTTACAATTTGCATCTAAAGTATCTACTTGTATTTTAGATTCTTGATCAGCTATTCCTTTAGTTCTATCAGTAGTTGGAACATTATGATCTGCAACTGCAAGTGTTAGATCAGGATGTCTTACTTTCCTATTTGAATTTCTTAATCCTTCAAATGCTTGTGGACTTGTCACTTCGTGAATTAAATGTCTATCAACAAAAAGAAGCGCTGTTCCATCATCCTGTTGATCAACCAAGTGATCATTCCAAATTTTATCGTAAAGTGTTGTGGACATTGAAAAAAAAATTATTTTTTTTCTGAAGGGCTTTCTAATTTTTTTTCTTCTTTAGAAGCCTCTTCTTTCGGTGCCTCCTCAGCTTTAACAGCATTATCTTGTACCGCTTCTGTTTTAGGGGCTTCCTCTTTTGTAGCCTCAGCAGCTGGGGCAACATTTTCTTCCGTTACAGTCTCTGGCTTAACATCGATATCAATACCAATTTTTTTTCTTATTTTTTCTGCAATTCTTGCTGATTTACCTGTTCTATCTCTTAAATAATATAGTTTTGCTCTTCTTACTTTACCTGATCTAATAACTTTAATTGAGTCTATTAAAGTTCCATATAAAGGAAATGTTCTTTCAACGCCTTCTCCAAATGAAATCTTTCTTACTGTAAAAGAAGAGTTTAAGTCTCTACTTTTTTTTGCAATACATACACCTTCGAAATATTGAATTCTCTCCTTTTTACCCTCAGTAATTCTTACCCCAACCTTAACAACATCCCCTGGATAAAAATCTGGAATTTTTTTCTCAGAAAGAATTTTTTTTACGTTGTGTTGGTTTATTTCCTCAATAGTTTTCATGTTTATGTTAATCAAATTAGTCTTTCTTATATTTTTCCCATAAATCTGGTCTTCGGTCGCGTGTTATAGCCTCAGATTGAGATAAACGCCAGTCTTTAATTTTACTATGATCACCTGATAATAGTACATCTGGTACTGATTTTTCTTCCCAAATTTGAGGTTTTGTATACTGCGGATACTCTAATAGACCATTTTCAAAAGTTTCTTCGATCTTAGAATTATCATTCCCTAATACCCCTGGTAATAGCCTGAGTACACTATCAATAACAACATATGCAGCTGTTTCGCCTCCAGACAAAACATAATCTCCTATACTTACTTCTTCTATATTTCTTGTAGATAATACTCTCTCGTCAACGCCTTCAAAATGACCACAAATAAGTGATAAGGATTTTGCAGTTGCCAATTTTTTCGCATAGCTTTGATCAAATTTTTTTCCTTTTGGAGACAAATATAAAATTTTTTCACCTTCAATTCTGTTTTGATCTAACGATTTAGCAAGGACATCTGCCTTTAGTAACATTCCTGATCCACCACCATAAGGTGTGTCATCTACAGTTTTATGTTTATCTTCAGCTGCATCTCTTATGTTAACAACCTTTAAATCCCATAACTTTTTAGACATAGCTTTTCCATATAATCCTTTTGACAGAGGACCAGGAAAAACTTCTGGATAAAGTGTAAACACTTGAGCTTGCCACATAAATAATTTTTAAACTATTTTTTTTCTTCCTTTGGAGCTTCTGCTGCTGGTGCTGCATCTGCTTTAGGAGCTTCTTCCTTTGGAGCTTCTGCTGCTGGTGCTGCATCTGCTTTAGGAGCTTC
>Ga0208390_1000645_pt1 | contig 12648 bp, 13 predicted proteins | sample Knorr_S7_td_Surf_FD_185594 | JGI IMG/M metagenome (GOLD analysis project Ga0208390, IMG submission 185594) | Marine microbial communities from Southern Atlantic Ocean transect - Knorr_S7_td_SurfaceA_ad_6m_LV_A (SPAdes) (version 2) | ecosystem: Environmental > Aquatic > Marine > Oceanic | place...
TATTTGATGAGGTGAAATTTCGCCGAAATGTAAATGAGGAGATAAAACTGATACGTTTTCTTGAGCAGGAAAATTTCTACCTTCTTTATATCCAGTTAAGCCATTATCTCTAAAATGGATGTACTTTTCCATCGCAAATTTTTCTCCAATTCTCCATTGTTTTTCAAGCTTATCTTTCCAATGATGCTTTGGAAGTAGATTAAGGCTTGATATGTCGCCTGAAGAATCCAACTTATCAGAAAAATTGTAATCTTTTTTTGATATGACTAAACGTGGACCAGCATGTCTTTTTAAACAGCCTTTTCTATAAAATGGAGAAAAGACTTTATAAGGAGTATTGTCATCTTTTAAAATCTCCCACGGCTCCCATAAAAGTGAACCATTAAAAGTTTTGACTTCAATACCATTGTTCTTTAAAAAAGATTTTATTTTTGTATCTCTTTCAATTTCCCAAGGACTATAACATCTATTCCATGAAAATGATACTACTTCATAATTACTTATTAATTCTTCAATAATTTTTAAAGGATCTCCTGAAAAACAGTTTATTTTATTTCCTAGCGAATCATTTAAGGAATTAAGTGAGTTATGGAGCCACCAAGCGCTTGCTCCACCGAGTTTAAACTCTTTTTGACTATTATTTACTGTGTCATGGATAAATATTGGTGTAATGGGACCATTATGAGCTGCAAAATGTAAAGATGGGTTATCTGCCAATCTTAAATCTTGCCTAAACCAGTGAATTGCTAATTTACTCATCAAATATATCGTTTAAAGTATCTGCCAATCTAACTCCAGCTGTAAATAATTGCAACTTTACTAAATCAAAGTTTTGATATATATAAGTATATCCCAAGCTATCTCCATTTTTAACTTGAGAGTAGACCTTATTTACAAGCTGTTGAGATTCATCAATCCATTCATCTTCAGTCATTAGTGAAATATCGCTAGCATTAAAATTATTTTGAAGATGATTAGCAAGTTCCGTGTAGCTCATTTGAAAATCATCAATAATGTGTGTGTCCCAAACCCGATGTAGATTTGTGTCATTTCCAAACCATTTGACTTTTATATCATTTCCTCCTCTATCTTCTGCCCTACCAACATGAAGCGGTTGATGAATATCTCCAACAAGATGAACTAGAAAACGTAAATAGAATGCCTTATCTGCAAGATTGGTATTTGAATCTTTTAAGTTTTTTTTACAAATCTTGATAGCTTGTACTACATCTCCTTTTGAAGATTTTTTTGAATCTACATATCTTACATTATAAGGCATATTTACATAATGCCACGTACTATATTGTCTAAAATCTGGATTAGAACGCATTTCATCAGCCCAAGTACTTGCAACAGCCAATGAAGGATCTTTTAATATTTTTTTGATTTCTGAACGAGTCTTATCAGTCAAATAATTTTCAGCTATTTCCCCTGAAGCTCTGTGGCCAGTCTTTCCCCATGGAAATAAAAAAGAAAACATTAATACTAAACATATAAATTTATTTATCATTTTTTTCAATCTTAGATTTATTTCTTCTACATTTCTCGCTACAATAAATGACATCCTCCCAGGTATTTCTCCATTTTTTTCTCCAATTAAACGAGAATCCGCATACTGGGCATATTTTTGAAGGAAGATTTTCTTTTTTCAACTCTTAAAATTAATTTGTTTTTATTAAATCAAAAAGGGTTTTAAGGCAAAAAAAACCAAAAATTAAAATTTTTAATTTATCTTTTCCATTTTATATCCAGTTGCTTCAATTTCTGTTAAAGGAATCTTACCTTTACTTTTTGAAATAATATTGAAACCAATTGATTTATATAATGAAATTGCTCGATAATTATTATTTAATACTGTTACTTTTGTAGGTCTTAAGGCTTTTTCTAAAACGAATTCTAATAATCTTCTACCATAACCATTTCCAAAAAACTTAGGATCGACATAAAGCCAAGTTATTTCATGTTTGTCAAATGCAACAAAGCCAATTGTTTTATTTTCTACTTCACCTATGAAAATTGTTGAATTAAAAAGCTCTTCACCTTTGTAACAATCAATAAGTGGTATAAAAGCTTTCTCAGTAACAGATCCATCAAGTTCAATAAGTCTTGCACTATCGTGAATTTTACAAATATTGTCCCAATCTAGCTGATGGACATACTCTCGAATTGAAAGTATTTTAGTCGTCATCATCCATTGCTAGATTGAATACCATAAATACTACAAAAATAATGCATAAAAAGAACATTGGAAGTTCTATCGGATGTTGAAAAGTAAATGGTCCCCATTCTATCATAATACTAATATAAAAAAAAAGGGGCTTAAAAGCCCCTTTAATCAAAATGAAAATTAATTATTTTTCATTTAATTGTGCTCGTACTCCTAAGATTCCAAAAGTGGGAGCCCATAATCCTACAAAAACTCCTACCTGTCTTGCTGATGCAGCGTTTTCATAACCTGGAACGTTAAGAAAAAGTAATACTGCCATCAAAATTGAAAGAATCATTAAAAGATACCATGAATTTGAGTTCATCTTAATTCCCTTCGTTGGTTTTAATATACACTAAATAATTTTAGCACGAATGCCAAAAAAATCAAAAGTAAAACTAATTTTGTGTCTAAACAATAATGGACAATTTTTGCTATCATATCATCCACTGATTAGAACCTTAAAAAAAATTAAAGATGCAACAGCCAAAGTAAAAAATAAAGATATATAAAAACCAATTTTAGTATCTAAAATTGAAATTAGGCTGTTTGATAAATTATTCATATGCTTTAGCATTCTTTAAAAATTAAACTAATCGATTGAAAAAATCAATTATTAGTCTTTAAAAATGTGACATAAAAGTTAAAAATGAATTATCCCGATTAAATCCAACCTCAACTAGATAATTTTTTTTGAATAATCGAACGACTGGAAAAAACATGTAAGAATATTTATTACTTGAATACTCAACTCGATAATGCGCTATTAACCAGGTGGAGGTTTTTGAATAATCAGCAGTATAAGGGCTGTATGCAAAACGAGTATTTGATACTACAGCACTACTATAAGAGTAATATTCTAATATTTGCATAACCATAAACTGTCTATCTTCCCAATCACCATGCAGTCCAATAGTTCCCATACTTTTAGAATTTTTAGTATCAAGTCCAACGCTTGAAAGTAAATAAAGATTTGCTTGAGAATTTCTATTATTCCATCGCTTTGCTAGAAAATTATTATTTATTAATGCAAAAGTTTCATTAGAATTTCTATCCTCTAAAAACCTTCCACCGATCAACCAATTACTTGATTTTGAAACACCAAATCTAATATCATTAAAACTTGGATTTTGGGTAAGCCAAAAGACCTTGCCGCTTTTAAATATTACTGGATGAGCTGATATTGCACTTAGAAAAAATAGTATAGCAAAAAATGTTCTAATCATGAACTATTTTTAGTTACCAGAATTGGAGGTAATATTAAATGCCAATGGTTGTAAAATTCCAAGCTTGTCAAAACTGAATTTTGTTAATTTTTCATTTTGAAGAATGAAAAGCTGATTGACATCATAACCAGCATCTTCTATAACTTGTACAATTTTTTCAGCATTTACATCAGATGATTTTAATAAACCAACTTGAACAAACTGAGCATCAATATTAACCGAGACGCCATCGTTAAATTTAGTTTTATCAACGAAATCGGTTTTTGAAAAACCCTCTCCAATTCCAAATGCGCACATTGAACAAACCATTCCTAATACTTCTACAACTGCTTCATTTTCATTAATCTCAATTTCACTATCCTGAATAGTTACTACTGATTGGGAAAGCCCAAAACTTAAAAATAAAAGAAATGCTAGAAACTGTTTCATTATAAATCTCCAAAATTGTTAACAAATAATATTAGTAAATAAAAAAATTTTAGACAAGCGGGTTTATATTAGTTGATTTCGGATTTTAGATGTTTTCTAAATTCATGAAAATCAACTTCAAGTTTATGTCTAGGAGTATCAATAAAATCATAAGGCATATTGTTCTGCTGATTAAAAACAGCTTTTTTAAAATCTTTAGGCAACTTCCACTCTTTCTTTAAATATTTAACTATTTGCTGCGACTGTAAATCAGATAAGGGCCAAATGCATCCTAAAGGCTGTAGTAGACCAACAAACATTAAATTAGAATACTCTGGATGAAAGCAAAAATTATACAAATCAATGTCATTATTTTCATAGTCAATAGTTGAATTGCTAAAAAATGGAAATTTTATTTTATAACCAGTCGCAAACATAACAATATCATATTTTTCTTTTTCTCCATCAATAAACTCTACATTGTCACCTGAAAAAAAACTTATATTTTTTTTCGGACTTATTTTTCCATGCTTAATAAAATATAAAAGTTCTGAATTAATAGTTGCATGCGATTGCAATATATCATGATCGGGTTTTTGCAGGCCATAATCTTTATAACTACCTTGGACAATTCTCAGCGCTAATTTTTGTAAAATTAACCTTAAACGTTGAGGAATCCAGAGCGATTTAGCATAATATACATCAGAAGGCATTCCCATCATAAACTTTGGAATAAAATGGTATCCTCTTCTCATACTTATTGATGTTTTTTTTGCTACTCTACTAACCTCCACAGCAATATCACATGCAGAATTACCGCCGCCAACAACTAAGACAGATTTATCTTTGAAATATTCATTATTTTTAAATTGGTGAGAATGCATCAGTTCTCCACTAAACTCTCCTTCAAAAGTAGGAATTCTTGGACTCCAATGGTGACCATTTGCAACAACTAAGTAATCATAGTCTTCGCTTAAATCATCAAAAAATAACTTCCACTTATTATCAATGTTAACAGCTTTTTTAACATTCGTATTAAATTTTATAAACTTTTTTAAATTATATTTTTCAACGTAACTATTAAAGTAAGCTAGGAGCTCCGCTCCTGAAGGATAATCTGGATAATCTTCAGGCATTGGAAAATCAGTGTATTCTGAGAATTTTTTTGAGCTAATTATATGTGTTGTTTTAAAAACGCTTGAATGCCCTGTTTTATCTTGATAAACCCAATTACCTCCGATTTGATCATTCATTTCAAAACATGTAGCATTAAATCCATTAGTTATTAAGTTTTTTAATGCAGTTATTCCAGATGGCCCAGCACCAATTATTGCAATTTTTGGATTTTCAATCATGCTTAAACAGGAGAAATAATTTTTCTATCTTTTGTAAGTAAAATGAAAGTTGAAATAAGCAAAGTAAATATAGCATAACACAAAATGAAAAAGTTCATCGAGGTTGAAAAATATCCAAACTGTAAGCAGAGTAAAACAACGACTGATTTTAGTAATTCAGCTTGAAATCCTACCTTTTTACCATCCAGAATAAATGAGTTAGTTATTGATGAGGAAACAACTAATAACACAATAGAAATTATTTCAGAATAAATATAATTTTGAACATTAAAAAGCATAACAATTGTCATCAAATTGATAATTGTAAATTGTGCTCCAGCGAAAATTTTTTCTCTTAAACTTATATTAGGATCATATTTTTCGAAACTTGATAAATCATTTTTATCGATAGGATATTTCATTGAAACATCTTCTGGTCTCCAATTTGGTGGAGAGAACCACACCCTAATTTTATCAGTAAACTTTTCTGTGTGATAAGAATCAAAAATCATCTGATAAAATACTTCAATATTTGCCCAAAATGGATTAAATGATTTTAAGGGTTTAACAGTACCATAAACTGGTTTTAAATCTGATCTTTCATCAATGAAGGTTCCAAAAAGACGATCCCACAAAATAAAAACTCCTCCATAGTTAGCGTCAAGATAATCCTCATTTTGTGCATGATGTACTCGATGATTAGATGGAGTAACAAATATATATTCTAAAAATCCTAATCTACCAATGTGTTCTGTATGTACCCAAAACTGATAGACTAAATTTAATCCAGCAACTGTTACATACATTTGAGGAGGAATACCTATTATAAAAAGCGGAAGAAAAAATACCCACTTCCATAAAAACCCAGTACTAGTCTGTCTTAATGCAGTTGCTAAGTTAAATTCCTCTCCGTGATGGTGCACAACATGTGTTGCCCAAAACACTTTAATTTCATGATGTATTCTATGCATCCAATAATAACAAATATCATATAATATGAAGGCAGTAACCCAAACCCAGATTTCTTCGCCACTAAGCAGCTTTAAGTTATAATGCTCTGCTACTGCTTTATAAACAACATATTGAAATCCTAGGCCTAAAATAGGGACAAATCGGCTGATGAGACCCAAAGACATGCTTGTAATAGCATCATTAATTCGATAATTATTTTGTTTTGTTATAACACCGTAGAAAAATTCAATTAGAATTAATCCAAAAAATAGTGGGATGGCAAATGTTATTATGATAGATGAATCCATATTATAATTTATAAAACTTTAAGTGCTTTATGCCATTTTTTTGCATACCAAAAAGTTCTTCCTTGTGAATCAGTCATTTTTTGTTTTTTTCCATAAAATTGCATCCAATTATGAAATGCCTGATCTTGATGTGATTTATTTTCATTCATCCAAGAATAAAGCTCTCCACCACCCAATCTATAAGTATCATGTATCTGTTCAACTACATGATCTAAAAAAGGTTCATTAATAAGCTTTTTTAGAGGCTGAAAAGGATTCTTATTCCACTTTCCTAAAATCTCAGCTCTAAGATAATTTCCCATTCCATTAAACCATTTCTGATTCATAATAGCTGTGTGAGCTGGTTTTAAAAAATCTCGATGATTTAAGTTGTCCATAATATGTTCACGAAAAGCTTTTTCTTCGTCGAAAACATCCGGTCCTCTATTTGGATTCCAATCTTTTGATATGCTTTTTCCAAACCTTCTTACATCGCTCCAGCAAAACCAAGAATCATCACTCATTCGAAAACGAATATGCCCATGCTTCCAATGTTTATTTTTGTAACCTCTTTTTTGAAAGTTTTTAAAACATCCTGTCATTCCCAGTGAAATAACAACTGGCTCGCTATCAAAAAATAATTTTAATTCTTTTCCTCTGCTTTTAGCTGAAATTTTTTTTCCCGCTAGATCAATCTCTTCAATTAGTTTTAGCTTATTTGTACTTAAAAATGAAGCATTTTTTATTACTCTATTTTTATTTGCTTGTGTTACAAATTCTGCTGTTAATTTAACTTCTGAAATCTCAGGCATTATGATAAAAGGAATTACTACAAGTCAACAGACTGAACAATGTTACCTTGATTGTCTTTAAGATTTACTGTCAATTTGTTTGTTAATTTATTTAAAAGAATTTCACCGTAGTTTTCTTGAACGAATGTAGGGCCAACTCTCAAAGGTCCAGCTTCTTCATCATTCGTAAATGACAAATTCAAACTAGATGATGTCATTTCAACAATATTTTTTCCTGAAGATGAAGTTAATTGATATAATCCACCTCTATGTCTATCTCCAGAAATAAACAATACAGAATCAGATGAAGATGTATCAATTAAATCAATTAATCTTTGACGTTCATGGGGCATTGTTTTCCATGCCTCCCAACCATGACCCATGGCTAAAAACTGAATGGATGAAACAATAACTCTATGATTTACTTCTGAAGCCATTTTTTGCTCTAACCAGCTCCATTGTACATCCCCCAACATACTTGTTGAAGTGTCTGTTTGAGGAAGATAGCGTTCTTTACCCGGGGCACCTCTTTCATCAGTTGGAAGCAAAGCATCTCTAAAAAATCTTGTATCTAAAAATAACATTTGGACAGAAATACCATCTATATCTTCAATCCATTCAAAGTATAAACCGGGTCTAGTTCTTCTTATATCATCTTGAGGTACATTCCAAAAATCTAAGAATAGCTGTTCGGCATCTTCTTTGAATGCATATTCTTTTCCAGCATCATTTAAACCATAGTCATGATCATCCCAAATTGCTTCAAATGGAAAATCAAAATTAAAACTATCAAAGTTTTGACGCTGCATATCATAAGCTTCTCTTAATTCAAGTAAATCTTCTCGTTCTGAATCTCCATACACGTTGTCACCTAACATAAGAAATAAATCATAATCTTCTGCTTTTATGCTATTAAAAATTGGCATGGAACGTTCTTGAGTTAAGCATGAACCAAAACCAATACTATATACATTGGGATCTTTAATGTTTTCAATCGATTGATTTTCTTCGCATGAAGTAAGTAAGAAAAGTACTATAAAAAAAATTTGTTTCATTTTGACTGCCTTTTGTTCAAAAAACTTAAATCTTATTTTTTAATTACGCAATGAACTAAATAATTGTTATAATAAGCGGTGCATAAAAAACTAACTTTAATGACATTATTATTGAGCACAATGATTTTTGCTCAATCTTTTCCTAAAAAAACTGAATTTGATAAGAACTGGAGTAATCCTAAAAAATTCCCTGATCATATTTTATTGAATTATTCTGATGATCCAGCCACTACTGTCAGCGTAACATGGAGAACCAGCAGAGAAATAAATAGTGGATTTGGTGAAATTGCTGAAGCTAAAGCTGATCCAAAATTTGTATTGGAATCAGAAAGGTTTATTGCAAAAACTTCTAATTTGAGATATTCAAATATTGTAAATCACTATTTAAATTCAAAAAAATCTTTTAAGACATTAAATCATAATTATCATTCAGTTACTTTTACTGGATTAAAACCCAACACCACCTATGCATATCGTGTAGGTGATGGTGAGCATTGGAGCGAGTGGATACAATTTACTACCGCTCATAAGACTAATGAGCCATTCTCTTTTTTATATGTCGGAGATGCGCAAAATTACATTTATGATTTATGGTCAAGATTAATTAGAGAAAGTTATAAAAAAGCACCTGAAGCAAGCTTTATTTTACATGCTGGAGATTTGATTGATGATGCCCATAATGAAGAAGAATGGCACGAATGGTTTGCTGCTGGTGGTTGGATTCATAGAACCCTTCCTTCATTAGCAGTTCCTGGAAACCATGAATATAGACCGTTGTATCAAAAAGATATTCCAATAAGAAAAAAAACATTATCTATCCAATGGAATCATCAATTTACATTGCCAAATAATGGTATAAGCGAACTTCTTGAAACCAACTATTTTTTGGATTACCAGGGTGTTCGATTTATTGCTTTAAATAGTAATGTAATGATTGATGAACAAATGGAATGGTTAGAAACTGTTTTAAAAAACAATCCGCACAAGTGGACAATTGCCTTTTTTCATCATCCATTGTACTCAGCAACAACTAAGAGAGACTACCCTGAAAGACGAAAACGATGGAAACCATTATTTGATAAATATGGTGTTGATTTAGCACTTCAAGGGCATGATCATACGTATGCAAGAGGTTCAGAAAGTCTTTATGAAAAAAATTTATTAACTGGAACTAATATTAAAGATGCCACTGGTACAGTATATGTTGTATCTGTAAGTGGACCTAAACAATATGATATCAAGCCTAGTTGGGATCAATATGAGGCTACAAGGCATAAAGCAGGAGCAAACAAACAGTTATTTCAGGTTATATCAATTGATGGAAATAAACTCTCCTATAGGTCTTATACTGCAATTGGTGATTTATTTGATTCCTTTGATTTGATTAAAAATGAAAATGGTATAAATACTCTTAAAAATAATTAATTACAACATTCATCACACAGCTTTTGGTTTTTAAAATGACCAAAAGAAATTATAGTAGTTCCAACTAGTGTAAAAATAATTTCTCCAGTTTCCCCTAAGTAATCATGACCAAAAATTGATGCAGCAAGCAAAATTGTAATTCCAATAATACCATAAAAATAAACGTATAACTTTCCATGCTTATTACATCCCAATGTTAGAGCAATTACACTTGAAGGAATTATAAAATAAAGTAGCAATGAATGAAAATCTTCAGAACCAAAAATTGATGCAGATATTGCAGGAAATAATAAAATTATTATAGGTAAAAATAAACAATGAACAGCACAGATAACTGAAAAACCTATTGCTACATTATCAAAGTTTGGATTTAATATATTTTTCATGATAAGAATAATATTTAATTATTTACAATTTGTAAAGGCTTATTTAAATACTTCTTTAATTGCAACTATCACCTCATCTGGAGTTTCTTCTTGCACAAAATGTCCAGCTGTAGTTTTTACAACCTTTGCTTGCGGTAATAATCTTGAAGTTCTTCTTCGAAGTTTCCACATTACTGGATCGTTCATTCCCCAAACAATTTGAGCAGGTCCATCATATTCTTTAAGATATTCTTCAATTTTTTGTTCTAATGGAACGCTTGGGTGATGCATGCTATCTGGAACCATACGAGCCAAAGCCAATGGACCACAATTATCTTTTAAATTTCTAAAAGGATATTTATATGCCTTCATAGCTTTTGGATTAAAAGATTCTGGAATATTAGAAAATCGATGTAAAAAAGACAGGGGAAAATTTAACCCTCTAAACAAAAGATTGCTGATTATGGGCATCTGTGATAAACTGTGAAACCAAGTAGGTTTAAATCCATCTTTGGGTGCAGTTATCGCAGTATTCATAACTACTAAACCATCAATTTTTTTACCAGCTTTCATGGCACCTGCAATTCCAATCATTCCTCCCCAATCATGAACTACCAAACCAATCTTTTCTTGTTTAATACTTAAAAAAAATTCAGCCATCCACTTACTATGAGCTTCAAGTGAATGTTCATTTAACTTTATCTTATCTGAAAACCCAAATCCAATTAAGTCTGGGACAATATATTTATGACTGTTATCTAAACCTTTTAAGACTTTTTTATATAAATAACCCCACATCGGATTACCATGAACCATTACTATGGGCTTTCCTTCACCTTTTTCCATTATATGCATGTTTTTACCATTAACATCGATCCATGAATGTTTATATGGTAGCTCTTGCATTAACCAATTAGGTATTTTTTTCACAAGATAATTTATTTTTTATTTGCAAATTATTAAATATTAAAATATTATTATTGCTTTCAATGACAGAAATTCAAAAACTTCCTGTAACGGTTCTATCCGGATTTTTAGGTGCTGGTAAAACCACACTTCTAAATCATATCCTCCACAATAAAGAAGGTTTAAAAGTAGCTGTAATCGTAAATGATATGAGTGAAATCAATATTGATGCAGACTTAGTAAAGAATGAGAACACCCTTTCAAGAACGGAAGAGAAATTAGTCGAAATGAGTAATGGTTGTATTTGTTGTACTTTAAGAGAAGACTTAATGATTGAAGTTGAAAGACTAGCTAAAGAACAAAGATTTGATTATTTATTAATAGAAAGTACAGGAATCAGTGAACCAGTTCCCGTTGCTCAAACCTTTTCATTCATTGATGAAGAAAGTGGAATAGACCTTTCAAAGTTTAGCTATGTGGATACAATGGTGACTGTTGTTGATGGATTTAATTTTTTTAAAGATTTTGCAAGTCCTGAACGTTTAGTTGATAGAAAACTAAGTGATATTGAAGGCGATGATCGTACTATTGTTAATTTACTAACTGATCAAATTGAATTTGCAAATGTTATAATCTTAAATAAATGTGATATTGCCCATAAAGATGATCTTCGTTTATTAAAATTAATTATTCAAAAACTCAATCCTTCTGCAAAAATTATTGAATCAAGCTTTAGTAAAATAAATTCTTCAGATATTATTAATACTAAAATGTTTGATTTTGAAACTGCAGAACAAAGCGCAGGTTGGATTGCAGAACTAAATAATGAAGAACATGTTCCTGAAACGGAAGAATATGGAATTAGCTCGTTTGTTTTTAGAAGTAAAAAACCATTTCATCCAGATAGATTCTGGAATTATGTCCAACATAAATTTTCTAGCTCAATTGTTAGAAGTAAAGGATTATTTTGGCTTTCTTCTAGACCTGATCAAGCGATTTCTTGGAGCCAAGCTGGCGGATCTTTAAGAGCAGAAAGTGCGGGTGTTTGGTGGGGTAGCATGCCTTTTGGTCAAAGAATTGAACAGCAATCATTTATTGAAAATCAAAAACAAATTGAGGATGGTTGGGATAAAACTTTTCAAGACCGTAAAAACGAACTAGTAATTATTGGTATTGAACTTGATAAGGAAAAAATTAAAGCTGAACTTGATGCTTGCTTATTAACAGATCAAGAGTTAGCTGATGAATCATGGAAAAAAGAGTCAAGTGATAGTTGGCCAGTTCATAGACTTGAATCTGATTTAGATCTTAATCACAATCATATTCCAATGACAAATAATGGGGAAAAAGTTGGTAGAAATGATAAGATTAAATTGATTTCACCAGATGGTAAAGAGATAAAAGTAAAATTCAAGAAAATAGAATCATATCTTTCAAAAGGATATCAGTTATCCAATAACTAATTTTATTGAAATCTCCATCCGAAAATCATCATCATTTCATCAGTAGATTTAAGACCGTATATAACAGGATAAGAATGTGGATTGTTGTAAGTTGCAATCATTTTTAACCCTTCACCCGCATTTAGCTTTATAGCTGGATCGTAATTTACAATTGGAGGATGGGACCAATCATCATTTTGGTATACCACTTCACCATTTCTTGAACCACCATCAATTTCTACCACAAAATTT
>Ga0208390_1000648_pt1 | contig 12633 bp, 9 predicted proteins | sample Knorr_S7_td_Surf_FD_185594 | JGI IMG/M metagenome (GOLD analysis project Ga0208390, IMG submission 185594) | Marine microbial communities from Southern Atlantic Ocean transect - Knorr_S7_td_SurfaceA_ad_6m_LV_A (SPAdes) (version 2) | ecosystem: Environmental > Aquatic > Marine > Oceanic | place...
CCGCAGGCGGTGCTTACGCCGCACAACAAGGGCTCCTCCCCGTTTGAGACACTGCGCCGGGATCGTTTCAGGATGCGTCCAACCAACCATGGTTTTGATAACGGACCGGACCCTCGATGATGCATGGAGACTCGACGCACGACGGCGATTGTTCTGTGCCTGATCATGTTGCTTTCAGGCTGTCTGAATCAGAGTGAGAACGTTGAGGTTCCCGATGTTGTCCTTCCAGACGACTGGGCCACCATTGCGGCCAGGACCGTGGCTGCCCCTCAGCTCCACGCATACGAGGATTGCGAAGAGCTTGAAGCGTCCCTCAAGCGTTCAATCGAGGAGGAATCCAGGGTGAGCCTCCTGCAATCGGTCGCTGACCAATACCCGTACTTCGGCAGTCCGCTGATCGGTGTTCCCGAAATGGCTGCTGAAGACGGTGCGGTGGCCGACACAAACAGCGCTGCTCAATCGCGCACGCCCGTGCGAGAGGAGGGCGTGGACTTCTCGGGCACGAACAATCAAGAACGAGGCGTTGACGAAGCGGACTTTCTCAAGACCGACGGCTACCATGTTTACTACCTTCAAGGACAACAACTCCACATCCTTGCAATTCCGGAGTTTGGTCAAATTGAACTCGCATCAAGCACGATGCTGTCGGGAACACCCGTTGCCATGATGTTGGACGGCGACCAGCTCGTGGTCGTTTCGACCTTGAGCCCCTGGGCGGTTGAGCCCGACCACCCACTGGTTGACGTCATGGAGTGGGGTGACGACGGTTGGTCGTGGCGCACCAGCAGCCTCACCAAATTCACCGTTGTCGATGTCTCCAATCGAAGCGAGCCCGACGTGCAGCGAGAACTCTTCATCGAAGGAGCCTACATCACGGCAAGGGAGGTGAACGGAACGGTGCGGACGGTAACCCACGCATCGATGAACATCCCCGATGTCAAAACGTGGCTTGACCTTCCTGCAGGGTACTGGAATTTGAACTACGATGACCCACTGCGACTCGAAATTCGAGAGAAGGTGGCCTTTCAGACCATGATGGAAAACGCCGAGTCCATCGATGCGCTTGAACTGTCCGATTTGATTCCGCAAGTGTACGAATACAGCGACGGGGAAGTGAGCGTTCACACCATGAGTGACAACGACTGTGCCGAATTCGTTGCTCCCGAGAGCAGCCTCAATCGTGGGATATCCAGCATTTTCACGCTGGGGCTGACCGCTTCAGCGCTGGAGTACGATGTGGACCACATCGTCGGCAACCATCCGCTTGTTTACGCCTCATCCGACCTGTTGGTGTTGGCCGAGACGGCGTTTGACGCCTGGTGGTTTTGGAACAACGACGATGCTGACGAGATGACCAACCTCCACACCTTCGACATCAGCGCTCCCGATGCGACGCTCTACACCGGCTCTGGCCGAGTCGACGGGACGGTTCTGAATCAGTTCGCCCTGTCCGAACACGAGGGCGTGTTGCGCGTTGCGACCACGACCGGTCAGTGGATGCGCTGGTGGATGGACGACGCTGAACCGATGTCCTCTCAGCTCGTGACGCTCGTGCCGTCGACCGACGCTGAGACCGGACACCAAGTTCTTGTCGAAGCGGGACGCGTTGACGGTCTTGCGCCGGGTGAACGCATTTGGAGCGTACGCTACGACGCCGACCGAGCCTACATCGTCACGTTTGAGCAGATCGACCCGCTCTGGGTCATCGACGTCTCAAACGCATCCAACCCAACGGTTCTCGGCGAACTCAAGGTTCCAGGCGTTTCGACCTACATCCATCCACTCTCAAGGGATCATCTGCTCACCATCGGTCTCGGGCCCGCCAACGCTGACGGTACCGGCCTTGACTGGTCAGCCACCCAATTGTCCCTGTTTGACATTGAAGACCCAACCGACCCGACGCAATCAGCAACCCTTCGATTGTCGCCGGTCGAATCCGAACAACGCGACGCGTGGTCATGGTCGTGGTCGGAAGCATCCTACGAATCCAAGGCGTTTCAGTACTGGGCACCAAAGTCAATGCTCGCCGTACCGCTCTCAACCTACCGATACGTCGAAACCAGTGAGAACGGATACGTTCGATGGTCCTACGAGTACGTATCCAAACTCATGCTGGTCGAGATCGACGTTGCGAACGAGTCGCTGAACGAATACGGGGACGTCGACCACTCCTCCTTTTACAACGACGCCGACGCATCCGGTTGGTGGGATGACCGAAACATCCGCCGGTCCATTTTCATGGGTGATTTCATCTACGCTGTATCGGCAGCGGGCGTTTCCGTGACCAACCTCAGCACCCTTGAGGAGAGCGACCGCGTCGTCCTGCCATCGGGTGAACGATACGCTGAGGCCGAGTGGGAGCGCGTTGATACCGAGGACGGGGACGATCGAGAAGTTGATCGAGAAGACGAACGTTCGGAGGGTGAAGACCGAAGCGACGCAGAGGGTTCCCAATCCGAGGAAGATGACGACAGGGAACGTGAACGAAGCGAAGATGAGGAGCGCACTGGGGACGAGCGTTCGGGCGAAGACCAACCCAACGATTCACGGACGCGCTGAGGCACAAGGCCTGAGTGACGGAGGTGCTCGAACCCATCACCACCCTCATGAGGGGTGCCGGGTTGAGACCTTTCATGCGCACGGCCGTAGCCACGTTCGGTTTTGGTCGCCCCGACCATTTTCAGCGCATGCTCAGGTCCCTCGGAACCTGTTCCGAGGTCGTTGACGGCAGCGTGGACATCGTCCATTTTCTGGACGGCGGACCCGGGGCCCAGCAAGACGCTTTGCGGGCCGTGATTGACCAGAGCGATGTGCCCTATCTCGACGTTGTCGCACGCACCGAAAATTACGGTGTAGGCCGCCAACTCATCTCCGCCCGACGAGAAATCCTTGACGAGCGAGGCTACGATCGAATGGTCCTTGTTGAAGACGACATCGAACTGAATTCAACCTACTTGACGGCACTTCTGCGTCTTTCGGACTGGGCGGAGGCCTACAACGACATCGGGACGGTCCAGGTTTGGAACGTGGAAAAGGGGACCAAGGAAGAGCTTGAACCCCACATGAACGACGTCGAACTCACCAACCGACACTTCGTCACCTATTGCCTCTCCAAACGGGTATGGAATCAAATCAAGGGCACGCTCTACGACTACGAACAGCGGTACCTCCTCAAGCGCGCCTACGGGCAACGCCCCCACTACCGAATCCGCTGGTTCATTCGAAACCAACTCAAAAAAGGGCGCAATGAACCTCAAGGACCGCGATTGGACCCTCCCAAGGAAGCCGTCCACAATCCGTTTCCCACCGTCAAATGGCGTTCAACCCCGACCAGCCAGGACGCCATCACCTCGTTGGCGTTGTACCTCGCTGGCCTTCACCGACTGACCACACGCGTTGCGCACGCCCACTACTACGGTGTCGAAGGGGTTCATTGCACACCTGAAGTGTACGAACTCATGGGGTTCAACGATCAGGGCTGGTGGCGTTGGGACGAAGCTCCCGAGGCCTTTACGATGCGATACAAGGACAAAAACGGTCAGTGGCTGAGCTCCGTGTACAGATGAGGCGGGGACATGGACGTCGCAATTGGCTTGGTTGGATGCGGTCGCTGGGGAACCAACCACCACCGCATCCTCGCAACGCTTCGTACGGAAGGTCGAATTCATCGACTGGTGGTCTGTGACATCGACGCCAGCAAAACAGACGGTCTTGAGGCGGATGCACACTACACCTCCATGGAAGCCATGATGGCCAGCGAACAACTGCACGGCGTCGCCATCGTCACCCCTCCTGAAACTCATTTATCGCTCGCTCAGCAAGCGTTCGAGAACGAGGCAGCGGTTCTCATGGAAAAACCACTGAGCGAAAATCACGAGGCCAACCAACGGTTCCTCTCAACCGTCGACGACGAGGTCCTGGTGGTGGGCTACATTCTCCGCCATCACCCCGGTTTGCAGAAGGTTCGTTCGCCTGAGGTTCGCAAAGCATTGGGCAACATTACGTCGGTGCGGTACCTCCGGCGGACGCAACGAGCCCGCCCCGAGGGTTCCACCCCTGTCGCCACGCTGGGCGTGCACGGGGTTGACGTCATCGCTTGGCTCCTCGACCGCCCGTTAGCTTTGGCCACCACCCGTTTTTCGGCGCAGGGCCCGGATGAATCAGCGGCCACACTCTCGTTTCCGACGGGAGAAACCGGTTTCTTCGACGTGGCATGGTCGGCAGGCGAGGAAGTTCGCATCGTCGAAGTGGAAGGGGACGGGGGGCAAGCTCGATTCGACTTCGGTTCTGGGGCACTCACGATTGAACTCAACGATGGAACGACGCGTGATGTTTCCGTGAACCCATCCGAGCCGCTGCGTGCCGAATGGCAGTACTTTCTCGAACGTTGCCGTTCCCTCAACCCCACCGTCTTTCCATCGAAACAGCGCCTCCTCGACCAGAGCGCTTGGCTTGATGCTCACGCACACAAAGAACCGTGACGCTGCATCCTCCTCCTTGCGAGAATTGAAGAATGTCGTGCCCGTAGGTCAGCGCATGGGACTTTCAATGACCACCGTCCAGCGCATGCTCGGTGCCAGTTTGGTGGCCAGTCTTGGTGTCTGGTTCCTCCAAGGTGCACTGATGGACGCCGTCCTCACCCTCATCGCACTGTGCGGATTGACCGCTGCGATTTGGGCGCTCTCTGAGCGTGAGACCACCTTCGCCTACCTCAAACTCACTGGAAACGGTCCCTGGTCCATGCTCGCTATGGTGGCGAGCATCGTCGTGTTTGCCCAACTTTCCATTTCGATTTGGGCGTTTCCAACCGTCGGAGCGTACATCCTTTCTCTCTCGTTCATTGGCTCGTTTTGGGTCACCGGTTTCATGATGCAACCCGGCGCTTGAATTCAATGCGACCTCTTCCGCACGGGCGAAGTGTCAAAGGCCGACGGCCGCGACCTTGCTCTTGATGGCAACCCATGGTGACCACCCCCCTCTTCCCGACCACCTCGAGTCGCTGTTGATGGAGGACGTTCACACCGTTTTTCTCAAAGCGGACTGCCCACCAAGGGTCAAGCGAGGTTCCATCGGTTCGCTGAAACTCGTCGAAGTGGATGCATCGACCACGGCATGGGACACGCTCCAACTCGAGCAACTCGAAACGGACCTTCTCGACCTGGTCGAAGAGCATCGACATCGCAGCGATTGTTTTCTTGAAATCGATCGTAAAGGGTGCCGCGTCGTGCAACTCGGCGACCTTCGCATCACCTCGGCTTGGCCGCCCTTTTCCGACGCACGGGAAATCACCGTTGTTCGTCCCGTTGCCAAATTGAGTTTGGGGGATTACGACCTCGACCAGCGACTGATCGACCGTCTACGCAACCACCATCGAGGCGTCTTCATCTGCGGCCGTCCCGGTTCTGGGAAAACCACGCTGGCCCAAGCCATTGCGGAATACCTTGACACGGATGTCGGAGCGCTCGTGAAGACCATGGAGGCTCCTCGAGATTTGCAACTTGCCGACCGCATCACGCAGTACGCTCCTCTGGAGGGGGACCTGGAAAAAACCGCGGAGATCATTTTCCTCGTTCGTCCGGATTTCGTGATTTTCGACGAAGTTCGAAGAGCACGTGACTTCGAGATTTTTGCCGACGTTCGCTTAGCAGGCGTCGGTCTTCTGGGCGTCACGCACGCCAACTCAGCCTTGGAGGCCATTCAACGCCTTATCGGGAAGGTTGAACTGGGCCTTGTCAGTCAGGTGCTGGACACCATTCTTCACGTCGAATCTGGGAAAATCCAGCAGGTGCTCGAGTTGCGAATGACGGTGAAACCCCCCACCGGCATGCAAGAAGAACTCGCCCGCCCCGTCATTGAGGTGGTTGAATTTCCGAGCGGCAAACTGACTCATGAGATGTTTGCGTTTGGTTCTGAAATCGCCGTCGTCCCGCTGGAGGGCAGGGCAGCAGCGACCGAACTTTCACCGGTCAAATCAATGGCGAAAGATCGGATCGTTGAAACGGTCCGACAGTGGGTTGGCGTTGAATGCCAAGTGCGGTTCTCGAGCGACAACTCGGCCACCATCTACGCTCCAAAAAACATGATTTCCACGCTTGTTGGACGAGGGGGCGAGAACGTGAAGCAACTCCAAAACGAACTCGGAGGATTGCGCCTCTCCATCGAGTCCTTCGACGACATGCCGGATGGAATGGAGCAGCCGAACCGATTCTGGAACGACGGCCGAAAGAAGGGGAACGCGTGGGAAAACCCCCGTCGAAAGGGCAAATCTGCTCGACGACAGCAACGAAAGAGGTGAACGCTGTTCGTTGGTCCAATTGGTTGAAGTGACAGAATTACTGGCGCATCACTTAAATACAAATCAGCAAAGGTCGCGCCAGCGAGGTATGACCATGTCTGACGAAGCTACCACCCCTGCGCCGCAATCCTCCGGATTGGCCGGCTTTGTTCTCGAGAACCGTTCGTTGATGCATCCGCTGTCGATCATCATGATTCTCTACGCCATTTGGGCGGTCGTTGAAGTGTTCTCAAACACGTACTTCCACGGCCTGCAGAGCCTCACAATTTTTGAAACGGGCGTTGAGACCAACATCAACCCCGACGACCTGCAGCGCAACAACAGCAGCTGGGTCATCGCCTCTGGCGCTGTGTTCGGTCTGTTCGGTCTCTTCGCACAATACGTCTACCGTGGTGCACCCATGGTCGACTCGTCCATGGCCGCCGCTGCCGCCATGATCCTCGACCAGGCCACTGCCGACCGAGTTTCCGAGGACGAAATCATTTCCAAGGCTGAGGAAGCCGCCACCGCAGCCGCTGCAGAAGTGGCCAAGGAAACGGCTGAAGACACGGTCATCGAGATGCTTGATCCCGACGCAACGTCCGATGACGACGATGACGACGACGACGATGACGACGACGATGACGACGACGACGATGACGACGACGATGACGACGATGATGACGACGACGATGACGACGACGACGATGACGACGACGACGATGACGACGACGACGATGACGATGACGACGACGATTCCACTGAGGAAGAAGCTGAAGAAGCCGAGGCCGAGGAAGAAGAGGAGGACGCCCCTCCCGAAGACATGAAGAAATTTTGAGGTGAAGAAAAATGTGGGAACATCGCAGCGTATCAGACAAATCATTCAAAGAAACCGGCCGAATTCTGCCCAACGAGACCTACGTCAAGTTGATGGACGAAGTTGAAGCCGTGGTCACACGAGCTCAGGACGACAAGTTCGACGCCGAGACGTTCATGACCTACATCCCTCGAAAGGGTCCTTGGGAAGAAATTCCTTCATCGGACCACTCTCGTGCCGACGCCCGTACTCGCTACATTGGCCCGGCAACCGCCAAACTCCTGAACACCAACCTGGTGCTCGGTTCGTCGTGGATTGACTCGGACCGTTTCAAGTACGAGCGACGCATCACCAACCTCTCGGATTACCTGAAGCAGAAGACCATCATCAACGCCAACATGTGGACGCCCAAACAACTGTTCACCACACAGACGTTCTTCTTCTGTTCAACCGGCGACGAAGAGCGCATGGGTGGCGCCATCTTGGAAGGCGACACTCGAAACGACGACCACCTGTTCCTCGGAACGGAGGGCAAAGAATTCCCCGAGTGGGAAGTCATCCTTTGGGGCCTCGGCCACCGCGGGGTCGTCCCGGATTCTGACCCGCTCGACCGAGTGTACTACCCGTCGTTGATGCACCGAAACGTGTCCTTCAACAACCGCTTGGGCTGGACCCGATACTCCCCTGCCGGCTTCGGTAAGGACGCGTCCGGCTACCTGATGACTCGACCCAACACGTGGATTTGGCCAGCCGTCAACGGAAACCGTGAGACGGCCACAGCGTTCAACCTCCTCGTGAACCTCCCCGACCGTAGCTCATCGTTCGGAGAAGAAGGGATTTCTGACGTCTTCATGACGACCGGAAAAACCTCGCTCTACACCATGATGGGCATGATGCAATCCTCCACGGTGCGCCAAGCCTTCGGTGCAGGTTCTGAAATGGTCCCTCTTGAGTTCCACTGCATCGAGCCCGGACTTGACGAGTGGATCGGCAACTCCAGCGATGAAGACAAGTACAGTCGCCTGTTCGAAGTTTGCGCCACGCTCGGCTACGTTCTCACCGACCCCCAGATCGGAACCCTCGGTGGGGCCGCAAAGCGCCGTCGCCTCATCATGTACCCTGCCGATCAAGGCAACCTCCTGACCTGCGCCAACGCCAGTCAGGTGGCCGACCACGCTCTGAAGTCAAACTACGACTCCACCGTGTTCACCAAGCTCGACCAGGCCGACTTCATGAACCGAGTGACCCGCCGATTCAAGGCCTACGCCGATTTGGTCGCAGCCTCCGACGTTGCCCGCGGCGCTCGTTGGATCAGCCAGGCCGAGGTCGACGGCGAGAAGATGATTGGACCAAACGTCCACTCCATCTTGTCCGTGCGAGGGTACGACATCCTCAACATGCAAGAATACCTCAACACCTTCAACGACGTCTCAGCAGCACCTGAGCGATTGATGCGTCGCATCATTCAGACGGTCGCCACCAACGCCTTGAAGACCGTGTACCCCGTTGACCTCCTCGGCGAATCTGCAGGACCTGCTCCGTTTGAGCACATCTTCAACTCGCCCGACGACAACCCGCTCGTCTACTACACGGATGTCCGTTTCTTGGTCCCAACCTCCATCGACAAACTGCGGTTCCAAACCGCAGCTCGCGGTGCAGACCGTGGCCGAATGCGTGAAGCCTACGCAGGGTTGACCGCAGCCGACCCCATGACCAGTTTGTCGATTCAAGACCTGTGTCTGCCGTTCCTGGCCGACCTGGGCGAAGACACTTGGCAGACGGGCACCGGCATCAACGAAAACGAAATCGTGGTCGAGGTGACCATGGCCGTCAACCCCGGTCGCGTGTGGCGCTCTTACCTTGAGCCAACCACCAGGGAAGTCTTTGACATGCCCAAGGGCGACAAAGGCACCGCAGCCCAACTCTGGGGCGACGTGTTCATGACCAACGAAGTCCTTCACGACAAAATGAAGAAAGACGGCAACGAACACTACCTCAACCTCTTGAAGATGGCGTACCACTGGTCCAACAACGAGGCTCAGAAGGAGCACAAGATTGGGAAGCATGCCAAGAAGCCGGCTGCAAAGAAGTCCCCTGCCAAGAAGAAGTGATTCTGCCCTGATAAGGGTTGAAAAACAAGAGGCCCCGCCTCTTTGTTCATGGCGGGCGGTAACGACGGCAGCGGGCGAGCTCCTGTTGCCATTGTTCGACCAACGACGTCCGTCACGAGCGGCGTCGGTGTCACGCAAAAACTCGTCACTGCGGCGGTCGCCTTCGGTGACCTGATGCAGGGGACGTTTGGCCCGCAAGGTCTGGACAAAATGTTGTACAAAACCAACGGGGAAACCGCCGTCACCAACGACGGTGCAAAAATCGTCGCTGAACTCCTCGTCAAGCATCCGGCTGCAAAGGCCTTCGTCCAACTGGCTGATGCTCAAGAGCAAGCGTGCGGGGACGGCGTGACGGGATGCCTTCTGTTCGCAAGCGAACTCATGCGCGAAGCCGGACGGTTGTTGGAGCGAGGCTTGCATCCACTCGTTTGCATTCAAGGCTACCAGACGGCACTCGACGTTGCTCTTGGCCATCTCGACAGCGTCGGTGAAACGCTCGAGGAGGACGATTCGAGACTACTTGCAGTTGCTCAAACATCGATGACGGGGACCTCCGCCGACACCGGCGATGCCACGCTTTCCTCGCTCGTTGTCCAAGCACTTCAGACCGTTTCATCCTCTGAAAACGTTGATCATGAAGACGTCCGCATGGCCAAGCGCACGCAAGGAAACATCTTCGACACCCGTCTTGTTGACGGATTGATTCTGGACGCGGCGTTAACCCTGGACCGCCTCCCTCGACGACTTGACGGGGGCAGCGTTCTGACCTTGACGTGTCCACTGGACCACGAGGAAGCCTCCCGAGACACCGAAATCGAGGTTGAAAAAGCCGAACAGTGGATGGCCTTCATCGATGCGAAAGACGCCTTACTCAAACAGAAAGCAGAAGCCGTGCTGGCCACGGGCGCTACGGCGGTCTTCAGCGCTGAAACCATTGAGCCAAGCATCTTTCACACCCTGACCGACGCAGGGTGCTTCGTTTTGGGCGGCTTGGAACGGTCCGGGATTGAGGACATCGCCCGAGCATCAGGAGCCTCGATGTGCGATCACCTCGACGACGCTGATGCCTCCATGCTCGGTGCGTTTACGTCGCTTGAAATTGAAACCAGCGAAGGTCTGGACGGACGTCGAGAACGACTCTGCCTTCGGTTTGGTTCTGCCGCCGGTCTCGTCACGCTCGATGTAGGCGGCGGCGATGGTGCTGCCGTTGAGGAAACCATTCGTGGTCTGTACGACGCCCTCCGCTCAACATCCCTGGCCATCAAAACCCAGACGGTCGTCCGAGGAGGCGGAAGTTTCCACATGGGTGCTTCGCTGGCCGTGAAGGAAGCCGCAGAAGGTCAAGCGGGACGGGAGCGTTTGGCCATGGAAGCCTTCGCCCGTGCGCTTGAAAACATTCCATCAACGCTCGCCCAAAACGCTGGTGTGGACCGACTCAACACGTTACTTGCGCTTCGTGCTGAACACCGCAACGGCACTGCAACCGCTGGAATCGATGCCGAGGGCAAGGTTGCTGAGATTCAATCGACGTGGCTTCCCCTGAAGACCATCCACCACGCGCTCGAATCCGCAACGGAGACGGCGTGTGGCCTCTTGCGCGTCGACCAGGTCATTTCGGCGAGAGGCGATTGAATCTCGCTCGTCGCTATGTTCAAGTGCATCGGACGGGGCAAATGCGATAACGGGTTCAATCCATGACCGCCGTTACCTCGCCACCGCGTGCCCTCCTCAGCGTCTGGGACAAAACCGGAATCGTCGAATTTGCGAGCGGCCTTGCCGACCTCGGCTTTGAACTGCTCTCAACCGGGGGCACGGCACGCACCCTGATCGATGCCGGTCTGGACGTGCGCCTCGTTTCAGAGGTGACCGAACACCCGGAGATTTTCAACGGCCGTGTCAAATCGCTCCACCCGGCGATTCACGGGCCACTGCTGGCGCGCCTGCATCAGGAAAGCGACGCCGAAGAACTCGCTCGACTGGGCTATTCCCCCATTCGTGTCGTGGCCTGCAATCTCTACCCCTTTGGCGATGCAGCATCGACCACACCACCGCTCGACGACAATCAACTGCTCGAAATGATTGACATTGGCGGCCCGACCATGGTTCGGGCATCGGCCAAAAACCACCAACACGTCCTCATCGCCACCAATCCTTCTCGCTACGGCGACGTTCTTTCGGCGATCAAGAACGCCGGGGGCGCTCAAGACGTTGACATGCAACTTCGGCAAGCGTTGGCGTTGGAAGCGTTTGAACACACAGCCGCTTACGACGTGGCCATTTCGCAGGAACTCCACCGTCGCGTCGTAGGTGATCCAGCGTTGTTCTCATCAATGGAAGAACAACGCGAACGGCTTCCGGACAGCATGCTTGCTGCCAGCCATCGAGTGGACACGCTTCGCTACGGCGAGAACGGCCACCAGGCGGCTGCCTTGTACGTCAACCACGACGCACCCGAAACCCATTCAACCTTGGTGACCGCTCGTGTTGAGGGCGGGAAAGCCATGTCGTACAACAACTACAGCGACGCTGACGCCACGCTCCGCCTCTGCCGCTCGTTGTCGACCGACGAGTGGCCGAACACCCCTCATGCCTGCGTCATCGTAAAGCACAACAATCCGTGCGGTGCGGCGCTCGCATCAACCCAGCGTGAAGCCTTTGAGATGGCGCTTGCGAGCGACCCAGAGTCCGCCTTTGGGTCCATCATCTGTTTCAACGAGATTGTGGAAACGTCAACCGCCAAGGCGATTGGAAATCTGTTTGTTGAGGTGATGATGGCACCGGGCTACACCGACGAGGCGAAATCCGTGCTGATGGAGAAGAAGAATCGACGTTTGCTGACCATTGATTCCCCGGACGATCGCTTGGAGCCGCTCCAACGGCAGGTGGTGCGCAAGCCGATTGAAGGTGGCGTCCTGGTCCAAACTGAGGAGCCACCCATCATCGATTGGGACAAAGCGCGTACCGTCACGGAAACGGCACCCACGGACGCGCAAATCGACAGCATGAAGTTCGCCGTTCGCGTGTGCGAACAGGTCAAATCCAACGCGATCGTGATGGTGCAAGGAACCGCAACGGTTGGCATTGGCCCCGGCCAGACCAGCCGCGTAGAGGCGGTGAAAATTGCCGCACGGCGAGCGGGCGATCGCGCTGAGAACTGCGTGCTTGCTTCGGATGCCTTCTTCCCGTTCAAAGACGGTCTCGAACAAGCCGCAGAAGCCGGAGCTTCCGCCATCGTTCAACCGGGGGGTTCCATTCGGGATCAAGAGGTCATCGACGAAGCCAACGCTCGCGGCATCGCCATGCTGTTCACCGGCCATCGCTTGTTCCGACATTGAAGTTCACGGTCATCATGTTCCTCACGGGCAGGTGGCGCATGCCACATCGGCATCCGAGGAAAGGGTTGAAGCCCCGCGTTTCTTGGGCGGTTCATG
>Ga0208390_1000649_pt1 | contig 12633 bp, 16 predicted proteins | sample Knorr_S7_td_Surf_FD_185594 | JGI IMG/M metagenome (GOLD analysis project Ga0208390, IMG submission 185594) | Marine microbial communities from Southern Atlantic Ocean transect - Knorr_S7_td_SurfaceA_ad_6m_LV_A (SPAdes) (version 2) | ecosystem: Environmental > Aquatic > Marine > Oceanic | place...
AAGAGCAGGCCACAAAAGAAGATAAATCCCGATAGGCTTATCAAGTCGAGTTATACCAATAAATCCAATTATTTTCTTAGCTATCATTTATTAAAAAGATTTCACAAACGCTGAAAGGATAACCTTTAACTGTGTATATACCTTTTCTCCCATAAAATATTTTTTCATTTGATTGAAACTTAGCAAATAGCATATATTTTTTTTTAATTTCAGGATTCGAGAAAAGAATATCTCCTAATGGATTTTCTTTGAGATTTCCAAGAACACCTAAACCAAGTCTAATTGTTGCAAGAGGTATGATGCTTTTTGCATAAATTAATGGCTTTTCATCAGAATAAAGAATCACTTCTCTGGTATTGTTTTCCTCATAGTTTGCAACAATAAGGTCATCTTCAATGATGTCAACTTCACCAGGACCATCTCTAAGAAGCTTTAATCTAAAATTTGAAAATGATTTTATTCTTGATGTTATTGATCCTGGCTCATTTAACCAGGAAAGAATTTCTTTATTACGAACTTCAAGTGATTCAATCTCAGATATCCATGATGATAATTTATTGAATTTCATATATTTAAGTATTCCAATTTTGTTATTATACGCTGAACTTTTTTATAAATTTTAGACACTATGTAATGAAATATGGACTATAAAAAATGGGAATGCATTGTTTGTGGGTTAATTTATGATGAGGCTGAAGGTTGGCCTGAAGACGATATTGAACCTGGAACTAAATGGGAAGATGTTCCAGAAGACTGGATATGTCCTGACTGTGGTGTTGGAAAGGAAGATTTTGACATGATTGAGATATCATAATGCTTGACGCTCCAAAGAATCTCACAAGAAATGTATTAATTGCTATGTTATTAGGCGCCTTAATAGGCGCTATCTTATATTATTCGAGTTTTTTATCAGAAAGCCTTAAAGATTTTATTTTTGAATATATTTTTAAACTTGGTGGAGAAATCTTTATAAATCTTTTAAAACTGATGGTAGTTCCATTAGTATTTTTCTCGCTAGTATCAGGTATTGCTTCCTTATCAAGTTTAAAAAGTTTTGGAAACATCGCTTCTAAAACAATCGCTTTATATTTATTTACTACGGCAATAGCAGTATCAATTTCTCTCGTAGTTGGATCAATTTTTCAACCTGGTTCTGGCTATTTAATGGCAGAGACTGTTGCACTCAAAGATTTGCCAGAAGGTCAGGGGATATATCAAACAATCGTTAATATAGTCCCCGCAAATATAATTGATGCAATGGCTAAAAATCAGATGTTAGCAATTGTCTTTTTTAGTATTCTCTTTGGTCTAGCCTTAAATAAAACAAATCATTTAACGGGAAATCTGTCAGATGCATTTGAAAAACTTAATACTGTTTTTCTTCAATTAGTATTAATGATTATGAAATTTGCTCCTGTTGGTGTCTTCTGTTTAATTGGTAAGTTTGTCATTACAGACGGTTTTAATATTTTTCAAGATGTATTCATGTATGTAATTTTATTAATATCAGTTCTTCTTTTTCATGCCTTTGTAACTTATTCGTTGATTCTAAGATTCTTTGCTTCCATAAATCCATTACATTTTTTTTATAAAATGAAAGATGCAGCAATATTTGCCTTTTCTACGTCTTCGAGTGCAGCAACTATCCCGGTTACATTAAAGACGGTTAACCAAGATATGGGAGTTAAAAAAGACATAGCCTCTTTCGTTGTTCCTGTTGGCGCAACAATTAATATGGATGGGACCGCAATTATGCAGGGCATGGCAACTGTTTTTATTGCTCAAATTTCAGGTATTGATTTAACTTTAATTCAGTATATTCAAATAGTTTTATTGGCAGTTGTAACATCAATAGGAACAGCAGCAGTTCCCTCTGCAGGAACAATTACTCTTGTGATAATCCTCCAACAGTTTGGTCTCCCTCTAGAAGCAATTGGAATAATATTAGCTGTTGATAGAATTCTAGATATGATTAGAACATCTGTGAATGTTACAGGTGACGCAACAGTTGCTTGTGTAGTTGCTAAGTCAGAGGATTCTTTTGATGAAATGGTGTTTAATAAAACATAAATTTGATAAAATTCTTGTAAATTTTTCGGAGTAAAATATGCCAGCATACATACCACCACTTTTAGGTCTCATAGGTCTCCTTATTGCCTTAGGAATATTTAGAGTTGTTCTCAGCTATCCAGAAGGAAATCCTGAAGTAAAGAAAATCGGTGACATGATTCATTCAGGCGCAATGAGTTTTATGAAAACTGAGTATATGTATTTGGTTGTTTTCGTCCTTGTTTTAGCTGTTTTAGTTTTCTTTGCCTTAGGCTGGGAAACAGCAACTGCAGTTTTAGTTGGTGCTTCAAGTTCAGCACTAGCTGGCTTTATTGGAATGTATGCAGCTACTAAAGCAAATACAAGAACTGCTGCAGCTGCTCAAGACAGTGGTGCTGCGTCTGCTTTATCTATTTCATTTTATGGCGGATCAATTATGGGTTTATGCGTTGCCTCTCTTGGTCTTATTGGTTTAGGTGGCCTATTTTATTTTCTTGGGGAGGGACACTATCTTGAAGGATTTGGCATGGGAGCATCGGTAGTTGCACTTTTTTCAAGAGTAGGTGGAGGAATCTTCACTAAGAGTGCAGATGTTGGAGCAGACCTTGTTGGTAAAGTTGAAGCCGGAATACCTGAAGATGATCCAAGAAACCCAGGAGTTATTGCAGACAATGTTGGAGATAATGTTGGTGATGTTGCTGGAATGGGTTCTGATATTTTTGAGTCATATTGTGGTTCTATGATTGCTACCATTGCAATTGCCTATACGATGACAGAAGCAAATAATGGACCCTTAATGAGCTTACCACTTGCATTAGCATCAATTGGTTTAATATCTTCAATACTTGGTATATTGATTGTTAGAGCTCAGTCGGCAAAAGCACCTGCTGCAGCACTTAGAACTGGAACAATGGGATCCCCAGTAATTTTTATAGCGTTAGCTTTTGGTTTAATTTCTTATCTTGATATATCAATAAATGTTTGGTTTTGTGTCCTTACTGGAGCTGTTGGAGGAGTATTAATAGGACTAATTACTGAATACTATACTGGAAGCTCGCCTGTTAAAAAGATAGCTAAATCTGGAGAAACAGGTTCTGCAACAGTAATGATATCTGGACTTTCTGTGGGCATGCAATCGGTTGTAATTCCTATTTTGATTTTAGCTACGATTATTTTCACTTCTACAGCATTATTTGATTTATATGGAGTCGGCATTGCTGCAGTAGGAATGCTTGCAACTGTTGGAATAACAATGGCTATCGATGCATACGGCCCAGTTGCTGACAATGCTGGAGGAATCGCAGAAATGTCAGGAATGGGAGATGAAGTTAGAGAAATAACTGATTCCCTTGATGAGCTTGGAAATACAACAGCTGCTATTGGGAAGGGTTTTGCAATTGGAGCAGCTGCTTTAGCAGCTTTAGCAATCATTGCTGCGTTCGTTCAAGTGGTTGGAGTAAATAATCAAGGCTTTGAATTACTTTTATCTGATCCAATTGTTCTAGTTGGAATGTTTATTGGTGGAGCAATACCATTCTTAGTTTCTTCAATTACTATGACAGCGGTTGGTGATGCGGCATTTGAAATGATAAATGAAATTAGAAGACAGTTTAGAGAGATACCAGGAATTCTCGAGGGGACAGGCGAACCAGATACTGATAAATGTGTTGAAATCGCAACCAGAGCTGCTTTACAAAGAATGATGCTACCAGGAGTTATTGCTGTTTCAATGCCCCCACTAGTTGGTTTTCTATTAGGCGCCAAAGCACTTGGCGGAATGCTTGCAGGAGGTTTACTTGGGTGTGTACTCCTTGCTCTAATGATGGCTAATGCCGGAGGAGCTTGGGACAATGCGAAGAAATATATTGAAAAAGGTAATCTTGGAGGAAAAGGTTCTGATACCCATGCTGCTGCAGTAGTTGGTGATACAGTTGGAGATCCATTCAAAGATACATCTGGACCTGCAATGAATATCCTAATAAATGTGATGGCAATTGTAAGCTTGGTTATCGCAGGTCTTTTACCAGTAGATGGCTTGATTGTAAGCTTATTTAATTAAGCCATCTAAACAAATACAATATACATATGCTTAAAAGTATGACCGCATATGTATCGGCTGTTCACAATCATAAAGATTTCTTAATATCTTGTGACGTAAAGTCAGTTAACGGAAAATCTTTAGATATTAATCTAAAATCGAATTTCCTCAAAGCAAATACTGAGCTAGCTATTAGGAACTTAATATCTTCAAGAGTTCATAGGGGGACATTAGAAATAAGTTTAAACCTTGAGTCTAATAAACAAACAACATTTCAACTGAATAAAAAATTAGTCAAAGAAATTCAAAAGGAATTAAAGAACTCTCTCTTAGACATAAAGGAACTTAGCTTTTCAGATGTTAAAGATATACCAGATATTTTTTTAGAAAAGAAAAGCCCCAATATTTCAGAAAAAGTTATCAAAGATTTTTTTAAGAAAACATTAAAAGAACTAATCGATAGCAAAGAATTAGAAGGAAAAAAAATTAAAAAAGCCTTTAATGAAAGAATAATCAAAATAAACAAGGAAATTATTCGTCTTAGTCAAAAAATAAAAAAGAACAATCCTAAAAGAAAAAAGAATATTTTAAAAAAACTAAAATTGGTAAGTTTTGATGCATCAGATGAGTCAATCTCTAATGAAATCATGAATCAAATAATAAGATCTGATACATCTGAAGAGATTGATAGGCTTAATTTCCATATATCCTCTCTTTTAGATGAATTAAAATCTAAAAAAGCAAAAGGAAAGAAAATAGACTTTATACTTTTAGAAATGCTTCGTGAGATAAATACAACGCTTGCTAAGGTTGCTTTTTCAGACGAAAAAAAGCATGGCCTGAATGTAAAAATTCTTATTGAAGAAATGCGAGAACAGGTGAGTAATGTTGAGTAAAAATGGCCAACTAATTGTAATCTCTGCTCCTTCTGGAGCGGGAAAAACATCAGCCATCAAGAGCGTCATAAGAGAACTCAATGATCAAAATAAAGAATCAAAATTTTCTGTTTCTCATACAACAAGATCGCCAAGAGATGGGGATATTAATGGAAGCGATTATTTTTTTGTTACAGATAAAGTTTTTGATGAATTAAGTGAATCAGGAACTTTCATAGAAACCGCTGAGGTTCATGACAATAAATATGGAACATCAAAGAATTTTATTGATGAGAACATAAAACTTGGAATAAATATCTTTCTTGAAATAGATGTTCAAGGATTCCAACAGCTAAAATTAAAGAATGTTGAATTTAGGTCGATATTTATTTTACCTCCCTCCATTAAAGAGTTAAGAAATAGAATACAGAAAAGAGGCCTTGATTCAGAAGATGTCATTGAGAAAAGAATGAGAAATGCTCTTAAAGAGCTGAATAAAGCAAATGAATATGACTATTTAATCATTAATAATGTATTAGATGAGGCTGTAAAAGAAATGCTTGAAATCGTTAAAGATAAGGGATTTCAAGATGAAATGCATGATAAAAAAACAAAGATATTGCAAGATTTGTTGTCTTAAGTGCCTTTTTACAATTAAAATACGTTTCTAGGAGATTATATATGGCAAGAATAACAGTAGAAAAGTGCTTAGAGCACGTACCGAGTAGATTTGATTTGATACTTTTGGCATCTGGAAGAGCAAGACAGCTTTCAACCACAAGCAGAGAGCCAATGGTCGAGACTGATAATGATAAGAATACATTAATAGCTCTTAGAGAAATTGAAGAGGGGTTAATAGATGCCGAAACTCTAGAAAAGACACTAGAGGAAGATGTCCTTCTAGACCAATTCTCAACCTCAAAACCTAAAGAGTCAGACATAATTGGATAAATCTTTCGGTGAACTATTTTGAGTGAAAGAGTTCTCCAAAGTCATCAACTAAATACAAGCTTTAATTCGAAAGAGCTTTTGCGCTTTCCAAATGAATTTTACATACAACTAAAAAAAGATTTTTCTTCAAATCAAATTAATCAAATGAGGCAGGCATATACGTTCGCATCAAGAGCGCATGATGGTCAAGAAAGAATGGATGGTAAGCCCTATATTAGTCATCCACTAGAAGTGGCAAAAATCTTGGTAGAGATGAATATGGATACGGACTCGATTTGTGCTGCTTTAATGCATGACGTTCTAGAAGATTGTGATATTGAGAAAAAAAATATTGATAAAGTTTTTGGAAAAGATGTTTCAGAAATAGTTGATGGTGTAAGCAAAATTGGTAAGTTAGATTTTCAATCTAGAGCCGAGAGAAATATTAATAGCTTTCAAAAAATGGCTTTAGCAATGGCTAAAGATGTTCGAGTCATTGTAGTTAAATTAGCAGATAGATTACATAACATGAGAACCATTGATTTTTTACCAAGAAATAAACAAATAAATATTGCGAGGGAAACATTAGAAATATATGGACCGATTGCATTAAGAATTGGGATGCAAAAAGTGCGAGCAGAGCTAGAAGACCTTGCCTTTGACTGTTTACATCCACTCAGGGCCGAGATGCTCAGATCAGCCATCAAGAAATCTAGTGGAGGAAGAAAAAAGATTGTTTACAAAATCAGAAAAGAAATAAAAAGTCATCTTAAGTCAAAAAAAGTCTTAGCTACTGTTCAAGGAAGAGAGAAAAACCTTTTTAGTATTTATAGAAAAATAAAAACTAAACACAAACCATTTTCAGAGGTTCTAGATGTATATGGATTTAGAATAATTGTTCACTCAGTCGAAGACTGCTACAAAGCACTGGGTTTGATTCACAATTATTACAAACCAATTGAACAGAGATTTAAAGATTACATTGCTATTCCAAAATCAAATGGATATCAGGCTCTCCATACTACTCTATTAGCGCTTGATTCAATTCCTATAGAAATCCAAATACAAACAAAGAGCATGGAACTGATTGCAGAAAATGGAATATGTGCTCATGCAAGTTATAAAAATGAAGATATTAATGATAGCTCATTTCATATAAAGAACTGGATGGCAAGCTTAGAGGATCTTCATGAAAAATCATCTAGCTCAGAAGATTTTGTTGAATCCATTAAAACTGATCTTTTCTCAGATGAAGTTTATGTTTTTTCACCCAAAGGTCAGATATTTAATTTAAAAACAGGATCTACTCCAGTTGACTTTGCATATGAGGTTCATACTGATATTGGCAATAACTTAGTTGGTTGTAAAATAAATAGGAAATATGCTCCATTAAATGTTCAATTAGAGAGTGGTCAGACTGTTGAAATTGAGACTAGTAAAACAGCATCTGTTGATCCAGCATGGCTTAACTTTGTTGTAACTAGTAAAGCAAGAGCAGCTATAAGAGCTCAACTTAAACATCAAAAAACATCATCTGCCAGAAGAGCAGGCAGGCTTCTTTTAGAGAGCGAGCTTAAAAGATCAGGAAAAGCTTTAAAAGAATATAGAGGAAATATTCTTAAAAGGATTTTAAAAAGAGTTGGCGTTAAATCTTTAAATCAATTACTCACAGATATTGGTTTGGGAAGAAAAACAAGCACAATAGTAGCTGAAAGATTTTATGATGGTTTACAGATTAGAAAAGACAAGACTAATGTATCTAAATCCTTTGAATTAAAAAATAATAAGATCGATGGACTTACAGTTACCTATGCGAGATGCTGTATGCCAATAGAGGGAGATTCAATAGTTGCTCATCTAGATACTGAAAGAGGTATAGTAATTCATCATGCAAAGTGCCAAGAAGTAGCTCCTTTCAAGCAAGATAAAGATAGATATATACCATCATTTTGGTCAAAAAATACTCGAAAACAAATTAGATCGTGTCATATCAAGGTCCTAAGTGAAAGCGGTCCTGGCGTTCTAGCAGATATAGCATCGACCTTCACAAAATCAAATATTAATATAATTTCTGTTGTTTCCAAGTCTGCGGGAAGTAAATTAACAGAATTTAGTTTTGACATCGAAATATACAACTTGGAAGAATTAAAGAAAATAATGCAAAAAGTAAGAGCAATGAAGATTGTTTCAAGTTGTGTGCGAGAGATTAATGAATCTAAGAAAAAATAAGCTAAGAATTTATTTTTTCATATACCTTATATTTCCTTTACAATGCTTAAATTCTTTAGAATTGCTTATGTTAAAAGAACCTATTCAAACTAATAAGGCTCCCAAAGCAATTGGAGCATATTCACAGGCAATTAAATCAGGTGAATTTTTATTTATATCCGGACAGATTCCATTAAATCCTAAGACAATGAAGATTGTGGATTCATCATTTGAAGATTCAGCTCAAAGGGTCATTTCAAATATAGAAAATATTTGTAAGGAGGCGGGTGCTTCACTAGATGATATTGTGAAACTAAATATATACTTACTTGATTTAGAAAACTTCGATATTCTTAACAAGATAATGGAAAAGAGATTCTCTGAGCCTTTTCCTGCAAGAGCAACTGTTGAAGTTGCCAGATTACCAAAGGATGTAATGATTGAAATGGATGCTATTGTCAGCATTACGCAATGAAACACTTAACATCACTCAAAGAATTATCTAAAGATGAAATACTTGAACTGTTAGATTTAGCAGATAATTTTATCGATTCAGAGGGCTTTATTAGAAGAGATCCACTGTTTCCTGATAAGAAGGTTATTAATATATTTTGTGAACCAAGTACACGAACAAAGATTTCATTTGAAATTGCTGCATCAAATTTAGGGTGTCAAGTCATTGATTTTGATGTTGATTCTTCTTCTTTAGAAAAAGGCGAAACCTTAAAAGATACTATTGATAATTTATCAAAAATGAATATCAATCTTTGTGTTTTAAGGCATAAAGATTCTGTTATTCACGACTTGATAGATCAGACTGAATCTATGGTTTTTGTAAGTGGAGGCGAGGGTGCTATCTCTCATCCATCGCAAGGTCTTCTAGATATTATGACTATTAGACATAGGAAGGACCTAGATAACTCGAACATTTTAATAATCGGTGATTTAGATCACTCCAGGGTATTCCAGTCTTTCGTTGATGGGATGAGTAATTTTGATTCTAAAATTACTTTATGTGGGCCTAAAGAGCTTTGTAAAAATATTATAGATACTTCTAGTTTTGACTATGAAGAAGACTTAAATAAAGCTTTAAAAGATCAAGATGTTGTAATGACCCTCAGAATTCAGCACGAAAGATTTAAAGACAAAAAAGACCTAAATAAAGAAAGCTATCTAAGCAATTATCAAATCAATAAAGAAAAATTAGAGATCGCTAACGATGATTGTATTGTTATGCATCCTGGCCCAGTTAATCAAGGAATTGAGATTTCAGAAAGTGTTTATAATTCTGAAAATTCCGTAATATTAGATCAAGTAGCTAACGGTGTTGCTATGAGAATGGCAATTTTAATTAAGTATCTTTCGCAGTAACTAGTTTGCAAATCCTAGTGCATTGAGTTTCTGAATAATTCTAGAAATTTCATCTTTTAATTTAGATTTATCTTCTTCATTTAAAAAACTTCCAATAATTACTTCTTTACCCTTTGAGCGAAAGCTTAAATCATGATCTTCGCTATTACTCTTTGCTACATTGAAGGTTGTAAAAGATCTAAACTCTCTCCAGGTGAAGAACTCTTTTAAACCATCAACTCTTACCTCAACATGATCCTTGGACAAGATTATTATTTGTTTTTGATTACTCCAGTTAAAGCTCACTCTAAAAGCCAAGTACACTAGAATAATCTCAAGTCCAGCAAAAGGTAAAATCATTATCCCTCCTGCAAGAAAAAAACCAATACCAATTATGCTGCAAATAAAAAAAATACTCCCAAGGAATAGAACTCTTGTTAGACCTGTAAGAGAACTATTGGGTTTCAATAGGATTTCAAATTTTTCTGCTTCTAACTCTTTAATCTTTATCATTTAGAAATTTCTTTACTGTATCTGCAATTACTACTGTATTTTGATCAAGCTCAACATTCACTGTACTACCTTCTTTAAGCTGGAAAAGGTTTGTTATTGAGAGGGTTTCTGGTATCAAATGAATGATAAAGGACTCCTTAGTTACCTTTCCTACAGTAAGACTGCAACCATTAATAGCAACATAACCTTTATTAAAAATATAGTCTTTCATAAAAGCTTCAACTGAAAACTCTACATCCCAGCTATGATCTTTCACTTTTAGAGATATGACCTTTGAAACTCCATGAATATGACCAGATACAAGATGACCACCTAGTTCATCTCCCATTTTTAATGATCTTTCAAGATTTACGTTATCGCCTGGTTTTATATCTGAAAAGTTTGTTCTTTCTATGGTTTCCTCAACAAGATCAAATCTTAATATTTCTGGATTTGTATCCTTAACAGTAAGACAGACACCATTAACAGCAATGCTTGCACCTTTTTGAAGATTAGAAACAAGCATAGAAGAGCAATCTATAGAGAGATTGTAGATATCTTTTTGTTTTAAAAACTCTTTTACTTTTCCGGTTTCTTGAACAATGCCTGAAAACATTAGGCCCCCCAATTATTTCTATATTCTTCAAGATCACTTTTGAACTCCTTGAAGTTAGGATCATCGCTTACAAAGCTTATTAAAAGGTCTAGGTTCACTATTGATGAAACAATAAGTTCAAAATCATTCTCTAGCTCAGCTTTTGCAGAGATATTTGATGAACCTTTTTCTTGTCGGTCTAGACCTACTAACATAATTTTTGGATTGGCTCCTATAGATTTTATTTTCTCAATTGATTCTCTAGCTGCCGTCCCTGCAGAAATAACATCATCTACTATAAGAACATTACCCGATGGTAGCTGGCCAATAATATCACCACCCTCACCATGATCCTTCTCTTCTTTTCTGTTAAAAGATACAGGAATATCAAGATCAGATTTTTCTAAACTTGCACCAATAATTGATGCTAAAAAAATACCTTTATATGCAGGACCATAAATACTATCGAAAGAAACATCTAAATCTTGAAGTGTTTTTGTATAACATTCTGAAAGATCAGTTAGGAACTTAGTATTTAACATTTTTGCCGCATTGAAGAAGTAGGGGCTATTTCTTCCAGACTTGAGAGTGAAATCACCAAAAATTAATGCCTCAGCGTTTAAAGCAAGTCTAATAAATTTTTCTTGATAATCCTTCACTACCCCTCCACAGCCAGTTTTTGGATAGCAACTATATCTTCAATAGATGAACTAGCTTTGTTTATTATTTCAGTAAGTTGTTCTCTTGAGAAAGGACGCTCTTCAGCAGTACCCTGAATTTCAATTAAATTAAGATCCTGGGTCATTACAATATTGATGTCTGCATCAGCAGTACTATCTTCTTGGTAATCAAGATCAACTAGGATTTCGTCGTCTTTAATACCTAAAGAGATTGCAGCTACATATTGTTCAATTGCTCTTTGATCGTCATGGTGATTCTTTATTGCAAGAAAAAGTGCGACACATCCACCAGTAATTGATGCAGTTCTTGTGCCTCCGTCTGCTTGAATAACATCGCAATCAACTTGAATAGTTTTATCTTTTAAATATTTGAGATTTACAGATTGTCTAAGGGATCTCCCAATAAGTCTTTGTATTTCCTGAGTCCTCCCAGACTGTTTTCCCCTTGCTGCTTCTCTGCCCATTCTCTCGTTAGTTGATCTCGGAAGCATTCCATATTCAGCTGTTACCCAACCTTTATCTGATCCCTTCATCCATCGAGGGACATTGTTATCAATACTTGCAGTACAAATAACATGAGTATTACCGAACTTCACCAGTACCGAGCCTTCAGCATGAAGATTTATATTTGTTTCAATGGAAATTTCTCTAGCTTGAGTTGATTTTCTATTATCTCTAGACATTCAGTAATTATATCTTTATGAATTAAAAAAGAATTAAATTAATTTTTCTTTAACAATCTTACTTACAAGGCCCATATCAGCTGAATCGCCAATAGACTCCTTTAAATTGCCCATTACTTTGCCCATATCTTGAGGGCCTGCGGCGTCAAGTTCCGAAATAGTTTTTGTAACAAGTTCATTGATAGCTTCTTCTGACATCATCTCAGGCATATATTTGTCAAGAATAAGAAGCTCATTTTTTTCAATCTCTGATAAATCAGTTCGACCACCTTTATCAAATTGCTCAATTGAATCCTTTCTTTGCTTAATCATCTTTTTAAGAGTTGCAAGAATAACTGAATCATCAGCCTCAATCCTATTATCTATTTCATATCTCTTAATTTCAGATATCAGCATGCGAAGCGTATCCCTAGTCGCATTGTCTTTAGAAAGCATTGCAGCTTTAAGATCTGAATTTATTTGGTTTAGGGTCGACAAGCTTTATCTGTAGGATCTTTGCCTAGAAAAGTTATTAATTCGATTAGTCTTTCTTGCTCTTTTCTTTGCAGCTGCCATCTTTCTTTTTCTCATCTCAGTAGGTTTTTCATAAAACTCTTTCTTTCTGATATCAGGAATGATTGCTGCTTTTTCGCAGGCACGCTTAAATTTTCGAAGACCAATATCGAAATGTTCCGTGTCTTTTATTATTATTGAAGGCATAATTTGGAACGTAGTTTATGCTTTTCTGGAGATA
>Ga0208390_1000651_pt1 | contig 12619 bp, 11 predicted proteins | sample Knorr_S7_td_Surf_FD_185594 | JGI IMG/M metagenome (GOLD analysis project Ga0208390, IMG submission 185594) | Marine microbial communities from Southern Atlantic Ocean transect - Knorr_S7_td_SurfaceA_ad_6m_LV_A (SPAdes) (version 2) | ecosystem: Environmental > Aquatic > Marine > Oceanic | place...
AAACCCTTCTGAGAAAAAATGGTATTGAGGATAGTTATACAAAAATAAAATCCATTTCACGTGGAAAAAAGCTTGATTATCATTCCTACATAAAGATAATTGACGACTTGAAAATAAATAAAGCAGATAAAGAACTTCTTTACAGCCTTACACCAGCAAAATATATTGGATTGGCAGATAAATTGGCAAAATCTTCTTTAAAATCTTAAGGGGTAAAAATGTTTGATTATAAAAAAATTGTTAAAGAGTATGAGGATTTAAAAAACTCAAATCCAAATATTTACAAAAATATAGATCCAGTATCTGCAGCAAGAATGAGATTACAAAATAGATTTCATACAGGCTTGGATATAGCTCAATATACCGCCGACATAATGCATGCAGACATGCAAGATTATGATAACGACACTGGCACTTACACTCAATCTCTAGGATGCTGGCATGGTTTCACTGCCCAACAGATGATGATGGAAATTAAAAGATCTCATAAGACTACTTCTAAGCGATACGTTTATTTAAGTGGTTGGATGATAGCTGCTCTTAGATCAGAATTTGGTCCCCTACCCGATCAAAGTATGCACGAAAAAACTGCAGTACCTAATTTGATTAAAGAAATATATACGTTTTTAAAACGAGCAGATTCCGTTCAATTGCAACATTTGTTTAATGAATTGGATGAAGCAGAACAAGCTGGCGATAAAACTGATGACATCATAAAAAAAATAAATAATTTTGAAACACACGTTGTACCAATTATTGCCGATATTGATGCAGGATTTGGTAATGAAGAAGCAACTTACTTGCTAGCAAAAAAAATGATTCAAGCTGGCGCTTGTGCGATTCAAATTGAAAATCAAGTTTCAGATGAAAAACAATGTGGACACCAAGATGGTAAGGTAACGGTACCTCATGAAGATTTTCTTTCAAAAGTGAATGCGGTTAGGTATGCCTTCTTAGAGCTCGGTATTAAAAATGGAATTATTGTTGCTCGAACAGATTCTTTAGGCGCAGGTCTTACACAAAAAGTACCAGTCTCAAAAGAACCTGGTGATCTAGCAGATCAATATAATAGCTTTTTAGAATCTCATGAAATCAATGACTTATCTGAGCTTGAAGACAATGATGTAACAATTCATCAAGGTGGAAAACTTGTTCAACCTGTCAGGCTACCCAACGGGCTTTATCAGTTTAAAAAAGACACAGGATTTGATCGAGTAGTACTTGATTGTATAACCAGTCTTGAAAACGGAGCTGACCTTCTGTGGATTGAGACTGAAAAACCTAATGTCGAACAAATTGCCGAAATGGTTTCAGCAATCAGAGAAAAACAACCGCAAGCTAAATTGGTTTACAACAACTCTCCTTCATTCAATTGGACTCTTTCTTTCCGAGAGCAAGTTTACCAAGAATGGTCTGAAGCAGGAAAAGATCTTTCAGACTATCCTGATCCTGCAAAAGATCCAAAGGGTCTTATGGATGAGAAATTTGATGATTCAGAATTGGCTATTGAGGCCGACAAGTATATTCAAAATTTTCAAAAAGATGCTTCAAGGGAAGCAGGAATATTTCACCATTTGATTACTCTTCCCACTTATCATGAAACAGCATTAGGAACTTCTGTCTTGTCAGAGGGCTATTTTGGCGATCAAGGAATGTTGGCATACGTTAAGGAAATACAAAGACAAGAAATACGACGTGATATGTCTTCTGTTAAGCATCAGGATTTAGCAGGCTCAACTGTAGGAGATACCCACAAAGAATATTTTTCTGGAGACAACGCTCTTAAAGCAGGTGGCGAAGACAATACAATGAATCAGTTTTAATCGACTGTTTTACCGCAAACCTGACAAGTATCACCCTTTTCTAAATAGATCCCTCCACAGCTTGGTTGGAGGGGCTTATTTCGAAGTATTAGGCCCAATGACATTCCTCCTATCGAGAGGATAATTACACCAATAGCCAATAATGCAGTAATCATTAATTTATTGTAGCAATTCTTTCCACTTTATAGACTCAAAAGACAAAATTTCGTTGTTTTTATTCTTAAAAATTATAAATGCTGGAATATCAAATTTATCTAACTTTTCTTGAATAATGGTCATATCATTAAGAGCATATAATCCAGTAGCTAATGCATCAGCAGCCCCAGTCGACTCTATGTCAATAACTGAAACAGACAGTATATTCTCCTCTAATGGTTTCGATTCTAATCCTACTATATGACCCGGATTTTTATAATTACCTGATGTTGCGATAGACATATTTTGCTTAGGTTCGATTACCTTAAAAATTTCCTTTTTATTTTCGACGGGATATTCAATTCCTATTTTCCAAAACTTATTAATTTTTTGTCCTTGTACCCTAATTTCACCACCAATATTAATAAAAAAATTTCTTTGGTTTAAATTCAGGAATTTATTTGAAATTAAATCTACTGCATAGCCTTTAGCTACTGCATTAAAATAATCAAAATTATCGAAAAGGATAAACCCCTCAGTCATCCTATTAGCAGATGTGGAAAGATCTATAACTTTATTGAAAATATTTCTAGACTCATCACTAAAAGTTTCAATACTTCTGTTATCTCTTTTTGAAGAAACCAAAGAGTTAGTGAGGTAAGTTGAACAGCAGTCATTCATTACATTTATTGCATCTTTGATTTTAAGTTTTATATCTTCGACCTTATCTTCCGAAGTTATGACCTTAACATCATAAAAAGTGCCGAAGGCATCACCCTTAAAATTGAATACTTTTGGATCACCTGTACAGGAAACTAAAAATAAGAATAATAAAAAACAAAAGGAATGTTTTAAATCAACTGCCAAAGTCATCGAACATTATATTTTCAGGTTCGACACCCAGACTATCAAGCATTTTAAAAGCCGCAGACATCATCATTGGTGGTCCACAAAGATAATATTCACAATCTTCTGGAGATTGATGATGTTGGAGATATTCATCATATAAAACATGGCTTATAAATCCTGTTAAGCCGCCCCAATTATCTTCCGGTAGAGGATCAGATAACGCAACATGCCAAGAAAAATTTTCGAAGTCTTTTGCCAATTTGTCATATTCTTCTTCATAAAACATTTCTTTGAGGCTTCTTGCACCATACCAAAAACTGATTTTTCTCGACGAATTCATTCTTAAAAGTTGATCAAAAATATGAGATCTCATCGGAGCCATACCTGCACCGCCTCCAATAAAGATCATCTCAGCTTCAGTTTTTTTAGCTTTAAACTCACCAAAAGGACCGAAAATTGTCAGTTTATCGCCAGCTTTAAGGTTAAATAAATATGAAGAAGCCTCTCCTGGAGGAACAGACATTCCTGGTGGGGGCGAAGCGATTCTGATATTGAACTTCATAATCCCTTTTTCTTCAGGATAGTTAGCCATTGAATAGGCCCTAATTACTTCTTCTTTTACAGTTGAAACATTATTAAAAACACCAAATTTTTCCCAATCAGGCTTGTACTCATCTTGAATGTAAAAATCCTTGTAATCTGCTTTATGCGGAGGAATTTCCATTTGCACATAGCCACCCGCTTCAAATCCAACGTCTTCTCCTTCAGGCAACTCCAAAACTAGTTCTTTAATGAAAGTTGCTACATTGTCATTTGATTTTACAGTCGTCTCCCATTTTTGAACTCCGAAGACCTCGTCTGGGATTGTAATTTTCATATCACTTTTAACAGGGACTTGACACGAAAGACGCCAAAAATCTTTCTTTTCCTTGTTGTTAAAATGACTTTCTTCGGTGGAAAGGATTGATCCACCTCCATCGAAAACTTGGCATTTACATTGTGCACAAGTGCCACCTCCTCCACATGCTGAAGAAAGAAATAGATTGTTGGCCGCTAAGGTTTGGAGGAGTTTACCTCCTGCAGGGACAGTAATTTTTTGATTGGGGTCATCATTAATCTCTATTGTTACGTCTCCGGTTGAAACTAACTGAGATCGAGCTAATAAAATTATAGCCACCATTACATTTACAATAATAGTAAAAGATACAATCCCTAAAATAATTTCAATATCCATTACAGAATGATGCCTCCAAATGACATAAAACCAAAGCTCATCAAACCAACAATTATAAATGTAGAACCCAGTCCCTGAAGGCCTTCTGGCATGTCACTATATTTAAGTTTTTCTCTGATTCCAGCTAAAATTGTTATTGCCAAAGCCCATCCAACTCCTGCACCAAGGCCGTACGCTACACTTTCACCAAAATACAGATCTTTTTCAACCATAAATAGCGAAGCTCCAAGGATTGCACAATTCACAGTTATTAGTGGTAAAAATATTCCTAAAGCGTTATATAAAACGGGGAAATATTTATCAAGAAACATTTCAAGAATTTGCACACACGCAGCTATCACGCCTATGTAACTGATTAATCCTACGAAACTTAGATCAACGTCAGATAATCCTGCCCAAGAAAGAGCACCATCTCTCAAAATGTAGTTGTAAATCAAATTATTGATTGGAACTGTTATCGCCAAAACCACTATTACAGCGATGCCTAGTCCTATTGCAGCTTCTATTTTTTTTGAAATTGCAATGAAAGTACACATTCCTAGAAAAACCGATAAGGCTAAGTTCTCAATAAAAATTGCATTGATAAATATATTTAAGTAATTCTCTATCACGATGATCCTTTCGATGATGGAGTTGGAGGAGGATTTGGAATAATTTCAGGTGAATTTTTTGACATAGAAAATTCTGGCTCCTCTATTTGATCACGTTGCCAAGCTCTAAGAGCCCAAATTATCAGACCTATTAAAATAAACGATACCGGCGGTAAAAGAAAAAAATTATTGGGAACGTACCAACCACCGTTTTGAACCAAAGGAAATATTTCATATTCTAAAATAGTTCCAGTTCCAAATAATTCCCTAATGGTTCCAAGAATAATCAGTATCACGCTGTAACCCAATCCATTTCCAAATCCATCGAGAAACGAAACACCAGGAGGATTCTGCATTGCAAAAGCCTCAGCCCTTCCCATTACGATGCAATTAGTTATTATTAATCCTACAAAGACTGAAAGAGTTTTACTTGTCTCATAATCATATGCCTTTAAAGCTTGGTCTACTAAAATCACTAAAGACGAAATAATTGTCATTTGAACAATAATTCTTATGTTGGAAGGAGTTATATTTCTTATCATCGATATAAAAAAATTTGATAGGCTCACAGTCACGGTTAGCGCAACACACATAATTAAGGTTGGATATAGTTTACTTGTAACTGCCAAGGCTGAGCAGATTCCCAGCATCTGCAATGCGATTGGATTCTCTTTAAAAACCGGTCTAAAAAGTATTTCTGAATAGTTAGACATCTAATTCTCTTAAATTATTTATAAAGTTTAGAAAACCATCACTTCCCATCCAATAGGCTATTAAGTTAGTAACCCCGTTACAAGTAAGTGTAGCTCCAGACAAACCATCTACTTCATAATTGATATTATCACTTGAGGCTAAGACATTTCCTTTGATCACCTTCAAAGAAACTTCTCCATTTTCTTGATAAATTTTCTTTCCCTTCCAGAGCGCTTTCCATTTCGGATTATCTATTTCCGCCCCAAGACCAGGCGTTTCTTTGTGCTCATAAAATTCCAGTCCTGCGACAGTATTAAAATCACTTTTTATTGCCAAATAACCATAAAGAATTCCCCAAAGACCATAACCTCTAACTGGTAAAATTAAAGTATTTATTTTGTCATCTTTGTATTCAATAAAGACTTTTGAATACTTCTCTCTTTTTTTTATTGAGGCAATATCATTTTCAGCGCTTAAAAATTTATATTTTCCTTCTTCTCTTAATTCTTTTGACAACTCATAAGAATTTGGATTTATATCTACTATTTTCCCCTGATCTAAATCTACAACAATCGTTTTGATATTCATCATTGCATTTTCTACTGATCCATATTCCAATTCTAATCCAGCGGAAGACACAATCTTTTTTTGCATATCCTTTACTACATTTTCGTTTTGGACTGATCTCAATTGAATAGCAATTAGAGAAATAATGGCACTACATAAAAGACACAATCCAATTCCTATAAATGCAATATTTAAGGCACTGTCTTTATTCATTTTAAGCTCTCTGTAAAGATAATCTTTTCTTTATATTATTTTGAACGACAAAGTGATCTATCAGTGGTGCAACCAAATTTCCAAATAAAATAGCTAACATCATTCCCTCTGGATAGGCTGGATTCAAAACCCTAATTAAAATAACCATGATTCCAATAATAATTCCATATATCCATCTTCCTGTATTAGTGTGCGACCCAGAAACAGGTTCGGTTGCCATAAATACCATTCCAAAGGCATATCCACCGATTACCATGTGCCACCAAAAAGGCATGGAAAACATTGGATTGGTATCACTACCTACGAAATTGAATAAATAACTTGTACAAATAGTTCCAACAGCAATTCCAAGGACGATTCTCCAAGAAGCAACTTTTGTATAAAGCAGTATCGCCAAACCAATGAGAATTGCCAGAGTTGATGTTTCACCAATGGAACCAGGAATGAAACCAAAAAAAGCATTGTTCCAACTATAAGCTACATTTTGGTAGCCTTCTTGAGCAGCTGTACCCAGCATGGTTGCAGCAGTATAACCATCAACTGCTACCCAAGACATATCACCCGACCATGATGCGGGATAAGCAAAATAAAGAAAAGCTCGACCAGTTAATGCAGGATTTAAAAAGTTTTTACCAGTTCCACCAAAAATCTCTTTTCCAATAACCAAGCCAACAGCAATTCCTAAAGCAGCTTGCCATAATGGCGCGTCAGGAGGACAAGATAGTGAAAATAATACTGTTGTAACAAAAGCTCCTTCGCTAACTTCATGCCTTCTAATGAGTGCAAAAATCAGTTCACAACCAATTCCAACAACAAAAACGACAGCGTATATTGGAATGAAATAAATTGCCCCATACGCAAGACAATCCATGAGACTATTAGGATTTAGCGAAGTAAAAAAGGTAATCAAAGGCCAATGCCAATCCTTTTCAAAAGAAGCACCCGATAAAGTTAATTGTTCAATAGCATTTAGAGATTGAAAGCCTAGGTTATACATTCCTACGAACATTGTTGGAAAAGTAGCTAACCAGACTACCACCATAATTCTTTGGATGTCTGAACCGTCCCTTACGTGCGTTAAACCTTTGGTTCGTTTGTCAGATGAATAGAAAAGGTTTTCTATGACATCGAAGATAGGAAAATAATAGGATAGTCCTCCCTTTCCTTGAAAAGAAGGTTTGATTTTATCAAGAAAATTTCTTAATGGGTCTTTCATCTCAATCTGATAATTGAATTTTAATGATTTAACATATGCAAATGAGTTTTTATAAGAAATTCTTCTATATTATGCTTTTATCCATCCTTTTCTATCTTGTCCAAGACGTTTCTGAGGATTAATCCGTAATCATATTTGCTAGGACAGCTATAAGTGCAAAGAGACAAGTCTTCTTCGTCAAGTTCTAAAACTCCTAAACTTTGAGCTAATTCAGTATCTTCTGTAACGATTGCTTTAAGCAGTTGAACAATCATTAAATCCATTGGAAAAATATCTTCGTATACACCTACTGGTACAATTGCTCTAAAACCTCCATTAATTGCAGAAGAAAGATTGTATTTATAATTTTTCAAAGTTGAAGCAAAAAACATCCTTAATGATGAATGCTTTTTTATTTCTGGTCTAAGCCAGTTGAGAAAATCTCTATCTTTTTGATTTGCTTCTCTAATTACGGTTAGTTGATTTGAAAAATATGATAAAAAAGCTTCAACTCCCTCACAAGAGTGACCACATAAAACAGATCCTGAAATTACTCTATTTTCATCATCCTTAAGATTACCTGCGGTAAGTTCATCTGTACTTGCTCCATAATCGGTTAAAAGAATTTCTGGCTTGAAAACTTGAGAACCAGCAAAAGATATATACTTCTCGTTATATAAAGAACCCGACAGAAGAGTTTTGCCGATCTTGATAACTTCCTGGTAGCCTATCGTCCAAATCTTTTTTTTAAGACTCGCGGGAGAAATTTTATGAATTTGTGTTCCAACCAAACCAACAGGATGGGGACCGGAAAATTTATGATAATTGATTTTTTCCGATTCAAATAAATTTAGATTACAGGCATTTGTAACTCCAATTTGAATAGAATTTTCTGGAATATAAGATAAATATTCAATTGCCTTATTAAATTCAATTAAATTATCTTCTATAACTAGTAACGGATCAAAAGATAAAGGATTAGAGTCAATTAAAGAAATAAAGATTTGGTTTGGATGAGAACCAACTGTTGGTGTCTTAGAAAAAGGTCTCGTTCTAAATAAACTTAGAGATCCAGAAACATTTAGGAAATTTAAAATATTGTCTCTTGATTTAACAAAACTTGTATCAATCTCAAAAGAATTATCATCATTATCTTTTTCAATAATCATTGAAAGAAATGATCGTCTATCTCCTCTATTAATTTCAGATACAGTTCCATTTACCGGAGAAATAAAGTTGTATCCTGGATTCTTTTTATCTTCAAATAAAGCTTGCCCTTGAGTTACTTTTTCGCCATCAGAAACAAACATTGTTGGCTTGATTCCGTGAAAATCCTTTCCAAGAATAGCTACTCTTGAGGTTAAAGATTTATTTTCAGGAAGATAAGAATTTTCTATTTCTCCAACAAGAGAAAGATTTAATCCCTTTGAAATCTTGAAATTCATATTAAAGGAATAGAGGTAATCTAATATATTTTATTCCAGCCATTTTCTTTAAAACCCTCAAAAGCTGAACGCAATAACCTAATTCATTGTCATACCAAGCATATATAACTATATTTTTTCTATTACAAATAGTTGCTTGAGAATCAACAACACAACCGAATCTACTTCCAATGATATCCGAAGAGACTATCTCAGGTGAATTTGTATAATCTATTTGATCTTTATAGATACTGTGGAAAGCTGTTTGCCTTAAAAAATTATTGAGCTCGTCTAATTTAGTTTCTTTTTCTAAATGAAGGTTAAGAATCGCCATAGATACGTTAGGAGTAGGTACTCTTATGGCGTTTGCAGAAAGTTTTCCATCAAGTTCTGGCAATACTTGTGAAACAGCATTTGCTGCCCCCGTTTCTGTTAAGACCATGTTCAATGCAGCACTTCTTCCTCGTCTAGCTTTATCATGATAATTATCGATAAGATTCTGATCGTTTGTGTATGAATGTACGGTTTCTACATGTCCATTATCTATTCCGTATTCTTCTGATATAGACTTCAAAAGAGGCACAATTGCATTGGTAGTACATGAAGCGGCACCAAGAATAAGATCTTTATCAGAAATGTCTTTATGATTGACACCATAAACAATATTTTTTAAGCCGCCTTTTGTTGGTGCAGTAAGCAAGACTTTTGAGATACCTTTTGATTTTAAGTGCTTTGAAAGACCTTTTTCGTCTCTAGCCACACCAGTATTGTCTATTAAAATAGCATCTTTAATATCAAATTTTGAATAGTCTATTTCTTCAGGATCATTTGAGTAAATAAATTTTACTGGATTTCCATTCATGATAAGAGTACTAGATTCCTCATCCACACGAATAGTTCCTTTGAAAGGACCGTGGACTGAATCTCTTCTCATTAACTCCGCTCTTTTTAATAAATCTTCAGATTTAGATTTTCTAACCACAACTGCTTTGAGAGAAAAAGTTTCCCCGGCCCCAGTATCTTCTAGAATTAACCTTGTTATCAGTCTACCGATTCTTCCAAAGCCAAACAAAACTACATCTTGAGGTTTCTTTAAGACCGGTTGATGATTACCAATAGCTTTTTTAACTTGTTCTTCAACAAACTGATCTAAATTTTGACCATGATCGTCAAACATAAATGCAGCAGCTAGGATTCCAATGTCTATTTGAGATGGGCCCAAATCTAGTTTATCTAAACTTGCTAAGATCATTGAAGACTCATATTCGCTCAATTCATTTTCTTCAACTTCCCTTACAGTTCTATGTGTTTGCATTATTTCTATTACAGACAAAGAAATTAGAGGAATTCCATAAAGCAAAATGCGAACGTTTTTTTCTCTGTGAAACTTTCCAATGATGGGAATCATTGATTCCACAAGAGACTGTCTTTCTATCCAGTTTTCTAGGTAGTTATCTGGCTTAGCTCTTCCCCTCTTATCAGGATTAGAGTCAGATTTAATGGCTGTCATTTATTACAAAGCAGAATATCTTTTTAGGTGATAATCAGTATTTCCAAAAATTGCTCTAATTGTAGTAAGGCGTTTAAAAAAGTGACCTATGTTGGTTTCATCTGTAACACCCATTCCACCATGTAATTGAACGGACTCTTCACCAACTTGCTTTGCAGCTATTCCTACTTGATATTTAAGTGCAGAGACTGCTTTCATCGCATCATCAGCTTTATCAGTTAATTTGGCTGCACACATCAGCAAAAGAGATTTTGTTTGTTCATAAGCCATAAAGGTGTCTACCATTCTGTGTTGAAGAGCTTGAAAAGAACTGAGGGTTTCACCAAATTGTTCCCTTGTTTTAGTATATTCAAGAGTAATTTCATTCATTTTTTCCATTATTCCTACCGCCTCAGCAGAGATTGCTAATGTAGCTAAATCTATAACTTCCTCTAAGACAGAATAAATATTACCTTCATCTCCAAGTAATGATGATGTTGAGACTTCGACGCCTTCCAAAGTAACCTCTGAAGCTTTAGACCCGTCAACATTAGAATAGTTTCTCAGTGACACTCCTTTTGCAGAAGGATCTACCAAAAATAAAGACAAACCTTTTTCATCAAGTTGAGTTCCTGAAGTTCTGGCAACAACTATTAAAGTATCGGATGAAGGACCATTCATTACTACAGCTTTATAGCCATCTAAAATGTAATTTTCACCATCTTTCTTTGCTGTTGTGATAACGTCACTCAAATTGAACCTGCTTTGGGGTTCAGCAAAAGCAAGAGACATTTGGATTTCTCCAGAAATGATTTTAGGAAGAAAATTAGTTTTTTGTTCTTCGTTGCCAAGTCTGCTAATTAAACCACCTGCCAAAACAACGTTTGGGATATAAGGTTCAACAACCAAACCCCTTCCTAAGGACTCCATAATCACCATCAAATCTATTGGACCACCATCATAACCTCCGTCAGCTTCAGAGAAAGGCATTCCAAGCCAACCTAAATCAGCGAAAGTTTTCCAAAAGTCAGAACTATAACCCAACTCAGATTTAATATTTTTTTGTCTTACGTCAAATAAATAATCTTTATCTACGAATTGGGTAATGCTGTCTTTCAACAACTGTTGTTCTTCTGAAAGTGAAAAATCCATCTAGATCCCTAGAACTGCTTTAGCAATGACGTTTCTTTGAATTTCATTACTTCCACCATAGATAGAAACTTTTCTGTAGTTAAGGTAATGAGGCATGACATTTGCGGCAAAATCTGGTCCTATTCTTCCTTCATTGGAAGCTAGATCCTCTTCAGACATAAATGGGTGAGCATAATAGCCTATCGCTTCAACAAATAAATCTGAAAGGCCTTGTTGTAAGTCAGTTCCTTTGATTTTTAAAATTGAGGATTCAGGGCCTGGATGTCCACCTTTAGACATAGATGCAAGAGTTCTTAGTTCACTGTATTCTGCAGCCAATAAATCAATTTCTAATTTATTAAGTTTATCCATGAAAAGTTCATCATCTTTAAGAAAACCCTCACCAAGAGGAAGCTCGGAAGTAATTTCTCTCAATCTTCTAATTTCTCTTTTCAAAGCAGGAATACCGCCTATTCCGGTTCTTTCATGGGCTAATAAAAATTTAGCAATATTCCATCCAGCACCTTCTTCTCCGATGAGATTTTCGACGGGGACTTTAACATTATCCAAATAAACCATATTAACTTCGTGCGAACCATCAATAGTAATGATTGGCTTAACTTCAACACCAGGAGTTTTCATATCGATCAAAAGAAAACTTATACCTTGTTGCTTAATATCAGTAGTTTCAGTCCTAACTAAACAAAAAATCCAGTCAGCGTGCTGAGCCATAGTTGTCCAAGTCTTTGTGCCATTGACGATATAGTGATCTCCATCTTTAACAGCTTTAGTCTTTAAGGAAGCTAAATCTGAACCGGATCCTGGTTCAGAATAACCCTGACACCACCAAACATCATTATTGATGATTCCTGGAAGAAATTTGTCTTTTTGTTCTTGTGTTCCAAAAGAATAGATTACTGGACCACACATGCTTACTCCGAAAGGAACTAAAGTGGGTGTATTCGCACTTGCTAGTTCATTTTGAAAAATATGTTTTTGAGTTACTGTCCATCCAGTTCCTCCGTATTCTTCAGGCCAATTGACAGCAAACCATCCTTTTTTACTTAGAATTCTTTGCCAAGTTAAAATGTCTTCTTTGGATAACGGAATGCCATTATCCATTTTATTTTTTATATCTGCAGGATAATTATCTGCAATAAATGATCTTACTTCGTTTTGAAACTTAAGATCTTCTTCTGAAAAAGATAAATTCATTTAAAACCTCTTTATAGTCTTATTTCTAGAAGTCAGTATTATACACAAACATTTATCTGTT
>Ga0208390_1000654_pt1 | contig 12566 bp, 10 predicted proteins | sample Knorr_S7_td_Surf_FD_185594 | JGI IMG/M metagenome (GOLD analysis project Ga0208390, IMG submission 185594) | Marine microbial communities from Southern Atlantic Ocean transect - Knorr_S7_td_SurfaceA_ad_6m_LV_A (SPAdes) (version 2) | ecosystem: Environmental > Aquatic > Marine > Oceanic | place...
CTTGCGCAAGATGATGTTGAAGAAGTTGTGGTTACAGGTACAAGGATTGCTGATCCAAACGTAACAAGTTCATCACAGATCACAAGTATCGATGGTGAGGAATTGTTAGTCAGAGGTATTACAAGGGTTGAGGATTATCTTAATGATCTTCCACAAATCTCACCTGGACAATCAATTACTAACTCCAATGGTGCTTCTGGGACTGCTACTGCAAACTTAAGAAACCTGGGTTGTTCAAGAACGCTAGTTCTTATGAATGGTCGAAGAATGGTTTCTGGTACGACTGGTGGTGGAAACTGTGCTGACTTAAACACTGTTCCAACACTCTTATTGGATAAGGTTGAAGTTTTAACTGGTGGTGCATCATCTGTTTACGGTTCTGATGCGGTTGCTGGTGTTGTTAACTTCATCTTAGATGATGAGTTTGTAGGAATGAAAACAAGCTTTTTTAATGGCTTTTATCAGCATAAGAATGACAACAGTTCTCTCAGAGATTTAGTTGCTTCATATGACTATGCTTTAGCACCAAAAGATGTAACTACAGGAGATACTGAAAAAGTTTCAGTAGCTTTCGGTGGTGAAATCGATGGTGGAAGAGGTCATGTAACAGCTTACATGGAACATACTGACACAAAACCTATTCTTCAAGGTGAATATGATATAAGTGCTTGTGCGCTTAGATCAGGTGCGAGTGGTTGCGGTGGTTCATCAACGATACCTCCAGGTAGATGGGCTGACTTTGGATCACTTGACAGCATGGGATTCACAAGAAGAGATGGCGTTGTTGATGATAACGGTAAAACACCCAGAGTAGATTGGAAACTCTTAGGAAATGAGTTCATACCAAGAGATGGTCAAGCTTACAACTATAATCCAACAAACTTCTTCCAAAGACCTGACGACAGAATGAATGCTGGCTTCTTTGGAAAATATGAAGTCTCTGATAATGCTGAAGTATATGTTGAGTCTACATTTATGAAGTCTGAATCAAATGCTCAGATTGCATACTCTGGAACTTTTGGAAATATTGAGTCAATTCCGTGCTACAACCCGCTTCTATCTGCACAAATCCATCAAGTTGTTTGTGGTGATTATGTTGGTATGGCAGGAGATCATGCTCCAGACTTTGCAACAGCTGCAGAAGCTTTAGCATATATATCTAATCTGCAATTAAGTATTGGAACAGTAGTAAATGGTGAAACAATTATTGACTATAGATCACCTTTAACTTCTTTGAAAAGAAATGTTGAGGGAAATCCAAGACAATCAATTTTTAACTATAAAAGCTTTACGAATACTGTAGGTGTGAGAGGAGATATAAATGGTAACTGGTCATATGATGTTTACTATCAGACATCCATTGTCAACTATGCTAATGAGTACAGAAATGATCTTTCAGTAACTAACATTAATAGAGCTGTTGATGTAATTTCTGTTGCTGGTGTACCAACTTGTGTATCCGTTTTAAACGGAACAGATACGTCATGTATTCCTTATAACCTGTTTCAAGGCGGACAGCCTGGTGATGGTGGAATTGATGGTGTAAGAGACGGTGGTCAAGCACTTCAAAATTACATAGCTAATGGTACTTATATTAATGGTGATGGTGAGCAAACAACATTTACTGCATTCGTAAATGGTAGCTTAAATCTAACAGTACCAGGCGCACCTGGTTCAATTTCAATGGTAGCTGGATTCGAGTCAAGAGAACTATCTTCTGACTTTAGACCAGACTTACCAAGTAGAACTGGAGATAGATCTGGTTCTGGTGGTGCTACACTTCCGCTTGGTGGTGAGTACGATGTAAATGAAATGTTCGTTGAGTTTGGTATTCCTGTCACGGATACCGTAAGTATGGACGCAGGATTTAGATCTGCTGACTACTCAACAGGCAATGATACAACTGCATACAAAATTGGTGCATATTGGACAGTGAATGATAAAATCTCGATCAGAGGTTCTTTCCAAACTGCTCAAAGACATGCAAATATGGCTGAACTATATGAAGGAGTAGGCTTTGGTCTTGTTGACCTAGACTATGACCCATGTGGAACAGATCCAGATACTGGTGCACCTCCAACAGCAACTCAGGCACAGTGTGAATTAACAGGTCTTCCTGCTTCATTGTACGGATCAGACTTAAAGTCTCCTGCTGACCAATATAATATTCTTTCAGGTGGTAACGAAGATGTTAAGCCTGAGGAATCTGAGTCTTTAACAATTGGAGCAGTATTTACTCCGGTTGATGGATTAACATTAACTATCGATTATTTCGACATTACTGTTGAAGACGGTATTGGTTCTGTGTCTGCAAAAACAGCCCTCGATAAATGTATTGAGACTGGTGCTGCAGCTTTCTGTAACCTTATTAATAGAAGACCAGATAACGGGTCTCTATGGTTATCAGGTGGTTACATAAGCACTCAAACAACTAATATCTCGGAAGAATCAACTTCAGGTCTTGATATAATCTTTGACTATTCTGTTGATACTAACTTGGGTCCTTTAGTTGTTTCAGGTGTGACAACACTTTTAGATTCATATGAAATTATCGAACTTCCTGGTGAATCAGCTATTGGCTGTGCTGGAAATTGGGGTGGTTCATGTGGAAAAAATCCTATGCCTGAACTCATGGGCTCATATACTGTTGGATTAACAACAGATTTTGATACCGATGTGATTCTTGGTGTGAGGTACTTAGGTGAAACAGATGACCTTAATGCTAACAATATTGATTTTGATGCATTTACATACCTAGATGCTACTGCTATCTACTCAGTAAATGACAACATGTCAGTAACACTTGGCGTAAGTAACTTGCTTGATAAAGAGCCAGGTTACACATCAGATGCTGGAACAGCTCCAGGAAATGGTAATACATTCCCAGGTTATTTCGATGCATTTGGTAGACATATTCACTTATCTATTAATTATTCATATTAATATTTAAGCAATATTAAAGCAGGGGGCTTTTTAGCCCCCTTTTTTTTAATTTTTATGTTGAAAAATCTTACATATTAATGTCTAATACTTCCCTTCTTTTTTATCAAATTATGAATGTATGTTAACTAAAGCTAAACTTTTAAGAATGCCTGCAAAGAAATATATGGCCAAAGAACAACTTGAATTTTTTACAGCTCAACTCACTGAACAAAAAGCTGAAGCATTAAGTGAAATCGAAGCTGCAAGGCAAAGACTAAGAGTTCCACCAGAGTGCAAAGACGAGGCTGATAGGGCATCATTTGAAATGGATTCTCAGCTTTATTTAAGAATTGTCGATAGAAAATCAAAACTCGTTAAGAAGATTGATTTCGCATTGAGACGAATAAAAACTGGTGAATATGGCTATTGTATGGAAACTGGCGAACCAATAGGAATAGAAAGGTTAATAATTAGACCAACCGCTGAATTCTGTGCAGATATTAAGTATATAAATGATGATCAGGAAAAACACTTCGCAGAATAAAGCCTGATTAAATCAACTTACTTAAATATAATATCTCAATGAAATCAATTACATCTTGGATGCTATTTCCCGTGTTAATTTTTAATATTTCTCAGATCTTTGCAGAATATGAAAATACCAATGGAAAACCAATTGAAAAGTCTTTTAGGGATTTATTGGAGTGGTCTACTAGTGATGTTGATACAAAAATTGATCTCATTGAAGTATCAGATGATTGGAAAGATCTTAATTTAGAAGCAAATAACAATTACGTAATCTGGATTGGTCATTCAACATTCCTGATTAAAAAAAATGGTTACACAATTTTAACTGATCCAGTTTTCTCCGAAAGAGCATCGCCTCTCAAGAACATTGGTCCAAAAAGATTAATACCGCCGGCAATACCTATTGATAGCCTACCTAATATTGACTTTGTAACCGTAAGTCATAATCACTATGATCATCTTGACACAGCAAGTCTCAAAGAGATCTATAAAAATAACCCCAATGCAATTTTTTTAGTTCCAGCTGGAGATAAGAGACTCCTCAATAGAAAGGGCATAAAGAATATCTTTGAGTATGAGTGGTGGGATGGATATAAAATAAATAATCTTGAAATAACCTTTACTCCAGTCCAGCATTGGTCAAAAAGAGGGCTCTTTGATAGAAACAAAAGCTTATGGGGTGGGTGGTTTTTTAAATTTAAAGACTATTCTATATTCCATGCTGGTGATACAGGCTATTCAAATGACTTCAAGGAAACAAGATCTAGACTAGGCTCACCTAAGTATGCTTTTATTCCGATAGGAGCATATGATCCAGAGTGGTTTATGGCGGAAAGTCATGTCAATCCAGAAGATGCTGTTCAAATAATGTTAGATCTTGGAGCTGAAAATAGTTTTGGAATGCACTGGGCAACTTTTAAGCTCACTGATGAGGATACGTTGGAGCCAAAAGTTAGGCTAGAAAAGGCAATAGGTAATATAAATATGGATAATTTCATTGCACCTAGTCCAGGGCTGGTTATAAATTTAGATTGAATAAAGATTTACTTCAAAAATATAGTTAGGTAATATCTGGAACTTCTTGGGGCCATAGCTCAGCTGGGAGAGCGCAACGCTGGCAGCGTTGAGGTCAGGGGTTCGATCCCCCTTGGCTCCACCAAATATTTAAAAGATGAAAAAATCAATATCACTTATAGGTATGGCAGGGGCAGGAAAATCGTCCATTGGAGTTAAGTTAGCAAATTATCTTAAGTTTGATTTCATTGACAGTGATGAATTAATAGAGGCAAATCAAAATAAATCACTTCAGGAGGTTCTGGCTAAGAATGGAATTCAAGAATTTAAAAAAATTGAGGAAGCTACAATTTTATCTGTTGAATTTAGTCAAACTATTTTAGCAACCGGTGGAAGTGCAATCTTTAGCAAAAATGCAATGAATCATATTAAAAATAATTCATCAGTAGTTTTTTTAGAAGTTTCTTTTGAAGATATAGTTGATCGTATTCCTGATTTTTCAAATCGTGGTTTTATTAAAGAGGCAAATCAAACAATGCAACAAGCTTTTAATGAAAGAGAAAGCATCTATAGAGAGTTTGCTGATCACATTGTGCCAAACCACGAAGGAATAGAGTCTTGTTTCAATAAAATTCTTAGTATTATTTAAAAACTTCTTTAGATTCTTTTATTGAGCATTTTCCATACCTTGGAAGTAATTTTCATTCCAAGAAATGGCCTCACTAACTTATAGGCTAAGCCAGGAATAACGGTACTCTTTCCAGCTCTAGAAGCTTTTTCAGTAGTCCTTACAACCTTTTCAGCAGATACCCACATCCAAAAAGGTATTTTCTTTTCTAGATGATCAAGACCAGCTCTTTTGTGCGCATTTGTTTTAACATAACCTGGAAGTGAGATAGTGACAGAAACATTATCATCTGCTAGCTCCTCGCCAACCGATCTTCCATAAGAATAAATAGCAGACTTTGCAGATGCATATAATGAAGATTTTGGCATTGGTGTTACTGCTCCTATGCTTGAAATAATGACAATCCTTGAATCATCTTTCTCTTTTAACCTTGGAACCAATCCCTCTATTAAATCAATAACTCCACCACATAAAAGATAATATAATTCATCTCTTTGCAATGAGGTGCTCTCACCAGCTTTGCTCATCATAGTAATGCCAGCATTAGCAACAACAAGATCTGGACAATCTACTTTTTCAAGCAGTTCTAAAATAGAATCTTTCTTCGAGAGATCAAAATGAAAATAGTTATTATTATTATTTTGAAAGAACTCCCTTGCTTTTTTTGATCTTTCTTCACTATGGGAAATTAAATCTAAAGACCAACCATTCTGGTTTAAATACTTTGCGTATTCAAAACCAATTCCTGAAGAAGCTCCTGTGATTAATGCTTTTTTCATCTTTATTTTTTAATTGGGATTATAATCTTTTTATGAAACATTTTGGTTTGAGATCGACATTTTCATTGATTGTTGTAATCACTTTTGTAAGCTCCTGCAGCGGCGGTGGAGGAGGGATTGATCCTATACCTCAGATCTCAAATACCTCTCCCTTTTTCGTAAATAATATTGGTGAGATTGAGGTTGATGAAATGCAATTATCTGTTGCAACCATTTCTGCTAGTGATAATGATGGAGATATACTTCAGTACAGCCTCTCAGGGAATGATCCTTCCTATTTTTCTATAACCAATGAAGGAGTAATTACCTTTAATCAGCTCCCGAATTATTTTGATAAGAATGAGTTCTCAATTTTGATTAATGTAACTGACAACATTGCTTCAATTTCTCAAACACTTACAGTTTTTCTTTTGAGAGTTTGTTCAGACAGTTTTTTTGGAAAAACATTATGTTTTGAAGAGGAAAACACAAGTGTTGAATATGATAGATCAAATGATTATCCAACATGGCAAGATTGGGATGGCGATTGTCAGAATAATAGACATGAAGTACTTGAATCAGAACATATTGATGATGATTCTAATCATCCCTTAGTTTTTTCATCAGACGGTTGTTTCGTAAATTCTGGCAAATGGTTTGATCCATACGATAATCTTTATTATTTTTCTTCTTCAGAAGTCCAAATAGATCATGTTGTTGCATTATTTGAAGCACATAAAAGTGGAGCTTGGAGTTTTCCAGCTTCAAGAAAACTAAAATTTGCTAACAATATTGATTTTGATGATCTTTTAATTGCAGTTGGGGGCTCATCAAATGCAAGCAAAGGGTCATCAGATCCATCTAACTGGATGCCAGATAATGCCTCTTATCATTGTGAATATCTAAATAAATGGCTCAACATTAAATCTGAGTTTAGGTTAAGTATTGATTCGGATGAAAGAGATGCGATCACAACTCTTTATCAAGAAAAAAATTGTCAAAATTAAGTTTTTTTTATAAACATAATAAATTTTTAATAAAAATTGATGTATGATTTTTATATGGAGGAATTTTATGAATAAAAATATTTTTTACTTAACAGCCTTACTTTTTATTTTTGGTTGCTCAAACCAAGACTCTGAAACTGAGGCGATGGAAACCGCTGAGACTCAAAGCCTTTTGCTTGAGTATATGTGGTGTGACTTTGGGCCTAATACATCTGGGGAAAGTCTAGATAAGCTGGTTGCAGATTTTAATGAGGTAACCAAAAATTCAGATCATCCAGTTGAGAGTGCTTGGGGATATTTTCCAACATTTGAAACAGATGCATATGATGCTATTTGGTTGAATGTGTGGTCTGATGAAGATCAAAGAAATGCTGGTTGGACAGATTGGGCTGCAGACAGCCAAGAAGATTTTGAAGCAAAGCACAACGATACTCTTAACTGTCGAGAAGATAGAATTTTTCAATTTACAGGTACTGCAGGAATGACACCAAGAGTTGAGTGGACTGCTGAGCCACCATTTAATGCCGATTTTTATTTTTGTACTTTCAAAGGTGAAAACGGAATGGACGAACTTATGCCTATAATGGCGGATTATGATGCATGGGTTGAAGGAACAGAAGAGGATAGCATGTGGTATGTATGGCATGACCCACTATTTGATACTTCAAATGCTAGTGGCTCTGTTCAAGATGGCTATGACTATGCAATTGGCTTTTACTGGCAAAATGCTGCTGAAAGAGAGACTGGCTATAGTAATTATAGCGAGACAGATTTCGGATCTAGATTTGATGAAATTGAATCATGTGAAACCCTAGAATTCGAGGGATATCCTATAGTTCAACCATCTTCTTAAAATAAGCTATTTTTGAAAAGGGAGCTTGCTCCCTTTTTTAATTTATAATTAATTTTAATGTCTAAACTGTTTGATCTTCGTAATAAGAATGTTTTGCTAACTGGAGCGTCCAAAGGGATGGGACTGGCCATGGCTCATGGTTTAGTGAATCATGGAGCCAATGTTGTTGTATCAAGTAGAAAACTTGATCAGTGTGAAAAAGCTGTAGAGATAATTAACGAATCTATTGGAAAAGAAAAAGCATTTGCATTTTCTTGTAATGCATCAAGCAAAGATGAATTGAATGCGCTTGTAGAGTTTTCATTATCTAAGCTAGGATCAATTACGACTTTAGTATGTAATGCTGGTGTAAATTCATTTTTTGGTTCCATGTCTGAAATAGATGATGAATCATATGATAAGACCATGGATACTAATGTTAAGTCTAACCATTGGTTAATAAATATGGTTACACCCTCAATGAAAGAATCAGGTGGTGGATCAATCATGATTACCTCAAGTATTGCAGCTTTTGATGCCTCTGAAACTTTAGGAACATATAGTATTTCAAAGCTTGCTGTATTGGGTTTGGTTAGAAACTATGCCTCTGAATTAGGTCCTTCAAATATTAGGGTAAATGCTATTTGTCCTGGCCTTGTTAAAACAGATTTTTCAAAACTTTTATGGGAAAATCCTGATTCTGAAAAAGCCACAAGCCAAAGAATGCCTCTAAGAAGACTTGGTGAAGCAGATGATTTTAAGGGTGTTGCAGTTTTTTTAGCTTCCGATGAAAGTTCTTTTATGACAGGCCAAGCTTTAACAATTTGCGGTGGCGCAAGTATGTGGTCTTAAAAAAATTTTAATCTAGTAGTTTTGTAGCTTCATTAAAGTGTTTTCTGCACAATACTCTGTATACATCATTTCCACCAATCTGAACTTTTGAACCTTCAGTAATAACCTTTCCATTCTCATCAAGTCTAACAACCATGGTTGCTTTTCTGCTGCATACATTGCATACCGTTTTTAGTTCGATTAAATTATCTGCTAATGCTAAAAGTGATGCACTTCCTTCAAACAACTCTCCCCTGAAATCAGTTCTTATTCCGTAACACATAACGGGGATTTGCAACTCATCACATACTTTACACATTTGCAGAACATGATGCTTCTTCAAAAATTGAGCTTCATCAACAAGTATTGCATCAACCTTTCTTTGTGAAAGCTCTTTTTTTACGTAGTCATAAATTTTTAATTCTGAATCAATTACAACTGCTGAAGCGCTTAAACCAATTCTAGATTTTATAAGACCAGAATTCTTATCTGCATCTTCTCTTGGAATAAATAGAATTGTCTCATTTCCAGTCTCATGGTAATTGTGAGCTGATTGGAGTAGTGCGGTTGATTTACCAGCATTCATAGTTGAGTAAAAAAAGTGAACCTTAGCCATTAGCAAATTATAATGGTTTTATGAAAACTTTTGTTGAGAATGGAATCACTCATTTAGACCTTCATGGAGTTAGACATCATGAAGTAAATGAACTTGTTCTTGATTTTGTTTTAAGAAATCAAGAATTAATACCTCTAGTAATAATTTGTGGCAATAGTGTTAAGATGATCTCCATTACAAAATCCTGCCTAGATGCTAATGAAATAAAATATCAAGATATTAGGTTTGGATTAATAAGAGTTGAGAAAATTTAATTTATAATATCCCCATGAGCAAACTACCAGACTTACTTCTCTTCGATCAACAATTAACTGAAGAGGAACTCGCTATTCAAAAAACTGTAAGAGATTATTGTGATAAGTCTCTTATGCCAAGAATTCAAAAAGCTAACAGAGATGAACTCTTTGATAAGGAAATTTATAGAGAGCTAGCAGATCTAGGTTTGCTCGGGCCACATATAAAAGGATATGGTTGTGCTGGGGTAAGTAATGTTGCTTATGGATTGATTGCTAGAGAAATTGAGAGAGTTGATTCAAGTTACAGATCTGCTTTTAGTGTTCAGTCATCGTTGGCAATGTATGCAATTTATAAGTTTGGCTCGGAAGAGCAGAAAGAGCACTATCTACCTGAAATGGCTAAAGGCAATATTATAGGTTGCTTTGGTCTGACCGAGCCAGATGCTGGCTCGGATCCTGCTGGCATGAAATCAGTTGCAAAAAAAGTAGATGGTGGATTTGAATTAACCGGGTCTAAGACTTGGATAACAAATTCACCAATAGCTGATCTATTTATTATTTGGGCTAAAGATGAGCAGGGCGTCTTGAGAGGATTTATCTTAGAGAGAGAGGAGGCCAAAGGTTTAGAGACTCCTTATTTGGATGGTAAATTTGCATTACGTGCATCTGCAACTGGAATGATATTTATGGATCAAGTATTTGTTTCTGAAGATAAAGTGCTTCCAGACGTACAAAGTTTTAAGGGCCCATTTACATGTCTAAATTCTGCAAGATATGGAATTGCTTGGGGTGTAATGGGAGCTGCAGAATTTTGCTGGGAGAAATCACTTGAATATACTCTCGACAGAAATCAATTCAATGCCCCTCTAGCGTCAAAACAACTTGTGCAAAAGAAATTGGCTGATATGCAAACCGAGATTTCATTGGGAATGCAGGCTGCGCTCAGAGTTGGAAGATTGATAGATGAAAATAATTTTGTTCCAGAGATGATTTCGTTAATCAAGAGAAATAATTGTCAAAAGGCTTTGGAAATTGCTAGATCAGCCAGAGATATTCATGGTGGTAATGGAATCAGTGACGAATACCATGTGGTAAGACATTCAATGAATTTGGAGGCTGTTAACACCTATGAGGGCACAAGTGATATTCATGCCCTCATCCTTGGTCAAAAACAAACTAATATTTCAAGTTTTTAATTTAGGTGTTCTGTTAAAAATTCCTCGTAGTCTTGGAAAAGTTCCAATCTAGCAGTTTCTCTTCTAAAACCATGACCTTCTTCGCCTTTTATAATGTACTTGTAGTCTTTATTATATTTTTTAAGCTCATTGACCATATCAACCGTCTCTTGGAATCGCACTTGAGTATCTCTTCTTCCAGTAATGATTAAAATAGGATCTTCAACATTTTCAGCAAAAAATAATGGGCTGTTTTCATACAGATTTTTATAGTCATCTGGATCTCTAGGATCGCCTTTTTCAATATATTCCATTGGCATACCTAACTCACTCCATTGAAGACCTCTTAAATCCATGCTTGTAAGATCATAGACACCTACATATGCAATGATGCATTTAAACAGCTCTGGATTTTTAGTAGCCGCTTGCATTGCTGCATATCCACCATATGATGCTCCAGAAATACAAACATTATCCATATCAACATAACCCTGATCATTTGCCCACATTAAGGCATCATATTTATCTTCTTGCATTTTTTTACCCATTTGATGATTTGCAAGAATCATTTCTTTTCTTCCATACCCTGTAGAGCCTCTGTAGTCCATCTGAATTACTCCATAACCTCTGGTTGCATAAAATTGAACTTCAGGATTATATCCCCAATAATCTCTTGCATTGGGCCCACCATGGGGATGAATAATAAATGGGATCTTTTCACCATCTTTATAGTTAGGCGGCAAAGTTATGTATCCGTGTAGCTTAATTCCGTCTCTACTTGTGTAAGTAAATGGTTCAATATCGGCTAACTGATAGTTTTTAATCCAAGGAGCAGATTCTGATACTTTTGATACTTTTCCTTTAGATAAATCAAAAAGATATGAGGCTCCAGGATCTTTATCACTAGATACAGTAAACAAGAATCTTGTTAGGTCATCTGACCAATCCCTAATTCTAACTTCATGATCTGGGAAGATGGCTTCAAGAGATTTATCTACGGAAGCAAAATATTCATCAAAATATACTTTTTCGGTTTTTGCACCTTCATAAGAAAATCCATAAAGCTCATAACCACCAGAAGAAAACCACATATTCATTGAATACATGCCATGCATTGGGCTAGAGAGGTCATAGTCAGGATCGTGATATATCATTTCCTGATACTCACCTGTTTCGGAATTAATTGACCATAATGCATTTGTATCAGTCTCATTGATAATTTTTCCATTTGGAAGGACTGCTTGACCAACTCCTAAAATAGACTTGTTATCAATATCAAAACTTTGAGGGAAGAAGCATGCAGCTTGATGCATACATGAAAGAACTTTTTCATATCCTCCGTTATCTGTAAATTTATAAAATGTTGTTTCAATTCCTTTATTAGGACCTTCCTCCATAAACGTTTCAAATCCATAAGGAACACCTTCCCAATCAAGCATCCAGCCAGACACTAATTCACCAGGAACGGAAGGTTCTCTTGCTACTAGCTCTGTTCTTTTAGTTTTAAGATCTAGCCAGTATAAGTCTCTAGATCTACTTCCTGTGTTAAAAAGGCTTATCATTACTTTTCCAGGAACTCTTGGATACACGCCATAAAGGCTTGGTACTTGATATCCTGGCTTATTTCTAAAAGCCTTTGCTTTTATAAGTAATGTTGTATTTTTTCCATCTCTATCAACTGTATATAAACTTGCAGAATCAATACCAGCTCTTGAGTCTCTTGATACAAGTAATCTTTCGTCATTCAACCATCTAAAGCTTGTAACAGCAGATCCTGCTGTTGTTCCCGAAATAATTTTTGGTTCCATAGTTTCAAGGTTAGTAACCACCAAGACTCTGTCTGTTGCCATCATTTCTTGATCGGTTTCGTCTTTAATATCACAAACATTGTCGTCAACAGGAACCATTGCTGCTAAAAATTCACCTGAAGGGGATAGTTGTTGCTGAGTGCCTTGACCATAGCAAACAAGTTTATCAAGCGGTATTGGGACATATTCATCGGTTTGCAAAGTGAATGAA
>Ga0208390_1000655_pt1 | contig 12551 bp, 11 predicted proteins | sample Knorr_S7_td_Surf_FD_185594 | JGI IMG/M metagenome (GOLD analysis project Ga0208390, IMG submission 185594) | Marine microbial communities from Southern Atlantic Ocean transect - Knorr_S7_td_SurfaceA_ad_6m_LV_A (SPAdes) (version 2) | ecosystem: Environmental > Aquatic > Marine > Oceanic | place...
TTTTCAATTTCACCCCAAATTTCTTTTGATTTAGCTTTTGATCTTGAAAGAATACATTCTCCATTATGATTCTCTATTTTATCAAGATATACATCGATAGTATCGCCTACAGATAATTCTTCTTGATCTTTTTGGAATGCAAATTCTCTTTTAGATATTCTTCCTTCTACTTTAGCACCAATATCAACTATTATTGCGTCGTCTTCAATTTCAGCAATTATACCTTTGATAATAGTTCCTTCTTTAAGCTTATTGTTATTTATGGATTCAGCTAATAATGAGTCAAACTCAGTCGAGTTTCTTTCATTTAGGGGCACTTGATTCATATGTTTAATTAACTAAATAATCTTTTAACTGCATTAAAAGCCTGTTCTATATCAAGATAACTTGTATCTAGCAATACCGAATTTACGGCGGGTTTCAATGGTGCTATTTTTCTATTTAAATCATTCATATCACGAGCTACTATTTCATCATAAATGCGCTTTAAGCTAGTTTTTTGGCCCTTTTTTTTTATTTGCAGGTGTCTTCTTTTAGCTCGAACTTTTGCATCTGCCCACATGAAAATTTTAATATTTGCTCGTGGAAATATTTCAGTTCCAATATCTCTTCCTTCAATAACTGCGAATTTCTTGCCCTTAGCATATTTTCTTGGAAATTCTCTTTGGTAGGCCATTAATTGCTTTCTTAGATATTTTTTTTTTGAAATTTGAGACGCAATTTTATCTATTTTGCTAGAAAATAAACTCTCTGATTTTATGTCTTCATTCGTCAAAGATTTAGCACACTGAAGTATCTTATATTTATTATTAATATTAATTTTTTTATTAATTATTTTTAATGCTACTGCACGATAAAGTCTTCCACTATTTAACAATGGTACGTCATAATAATTTGATATTTTTTTTGCAAGAGTTGATTTTCCAACTGAAGCGGGGCCATCAATTGCTATTATCTCTAACATAAGTAGTTTTATAGCAGATAATTTAGGTGTTTTGTGAAATCAGGATAACTTATATTGATACATTTCTTATTATCGATTTTAAGTTTATTGTCGCAAAGCATATTAAGAATAGAAAATGACATAGCTATTCTGTGGTCTCCAAAAGATTTAATTTTTATATTTTTATTAAGTTTTATTTTTTTACCAAAAATATGTAAATTGTTATTTTCTTCATAAACCTCAATACCAACCTTTTTTAAATTAAAAAGAATACTTTGTATTCTATCACTCTCTTTATGTCTCAACTCGTCTAAGCCTTTCATTATCGTCTTACCTTTTGCTTGAGAAGCAGCTATCGATAAAATTGGATATTCATCAATTAAATATGCTGACTGATTAGCTGGAATATTAATTCCTTTTAATTTACTATATTCAGCCGTTATATTGCCAACATCCTCACCACAAATTTGTTTTGTTTTTTTTAGTCTAATTTTTCCTCCCATACTTTTTAGTACCTTTATAAAAGCAGTTCTTGATGGATTAAGCATAACATCTTTAAGTATTATCTTTGACTTAGGCAAAATTAATGCTCCTACAATAAAAAAAGATGCACTTGATGGATCTCCTGCAACATCAATATTCTTCGCTTTGAATTCGTATGGCCCGTTTAATTCAATTTGTGAAGTCTTTTTCTTTGTCTTTTTAATTTTAAATTTAACATTTAAAAATTTCAAAAGTCTTTCAGTGTGATCTCTGGTTGCAATATTTTCAACAATTTTTGTTTTTCCATGTATATTTAAAGCTGCAATAATTAATGCTGATTTGATTTGGGCTGAAGCTTTCAGAATGTTGTGCTTTATAGGTAATAATGTTTCACTGCCAGATATAATTAGAGGTAAATAGTCTTTTTTTGTAAGGTGAACAATTGCTCCAATTTCTTCTAAATGCTTAGTTACTCTTGACATCGATCTTCTACTCAGTGAACTATCACCAACGAAAGTACAATTAATTGGATTTGAAGATACTGCTCCAATCATTAATCGAGCGGTCGTTCCGCTGTTGCCACAATCTAAAGGTTTTTTAGGTTCAATAAACCCCCCGGTACCATTGCCGTAAACAATCCAGTTATTGCCATCTTTAATTATTTTAATCCCTAATTCTTTTAAAATATTCAATGTACTCATAACATCTTCTGACTCTAATAAATTAGTTATGTTAGCTTTGCCTGTACTCATGGCTGATAATATTAGAGCCCTATGTGAAATAGATTTATCTCCTGAGATCTTTAATGAACCTTTGAATTTTAGCACTTTTATATTGTCAATTTACCTTCTTAGTCTAAAGTTATATATTATTTATTTTTGAGTTGTATCAAAATTTTATACCATAAATATTCGAGGAATAATCATGTCAAAAGTTGAGTGGGGGAAAAAAGTAGTTTGTACTAATTGTGAAACTAAGTTTTATGATTTGAATAGAAAACCTGCTGTTTGTCCTAATTGTGGTACTGAATACATTGAGCCCGCTTTAGACTCAACCCCAACAAATGCTAAGCAGGTTTTTACTGATGAGGTTGATACAGTTACTGATGCTAATTTAGTAGGAAGCGATGCATCAGAGTCTATCGCAGAGGTTGAAGAATTAGAGATAGAAGATGCTATTGATGACGATACAATTAGTCTTGAAGACTCAGAGAGTGATGATCAAGTCATTTCAGATGAGGTTGATGACTTAGATATCAGCAACAATGATCACGAAAATATAGAAGAACAATAATTGGGGCTATAGCTCATCTGGGAGAGCGCGTCGCTGGCAGTGACGAGGTGGTCGGTTCGAGTCCGACTAGCTCCACCACTAATATTTAAATGAGTCTCCTAAGTAAAATTTACGAGCTTCTTTATTGCCAAGTATTTTGTCACTTTCGCCCTCAGCAATTATTTCTCCTGAATGCATTACATAAGAATAGTTGCAAATATCTAAAACTTCCCTAACGTTGTGGTCGGTAATTAAAACTCCAATATTTTTATTCATTAATTGTTTTATGAGAACTTTGATATCATCTATACCTATAGGATCGACACCAGCAGTAGGCTCATCCATAAGTATTATACTTGGATTAGAACAAAGACATCTTGCAATTTCTGTTCTTCTTCTTTCTCCACCACTTAGCATGTGAGGCATTGCTCTTCTTAAATGAGTGAGTGAAAACTCTGTGAGTAATTCTTCTAGCATGTTTTGTTTTTGATCTTTTAGAAGCTTTTGAGTTTCCAGTATCGATAGTAGGTTGTCTTCAACTGTCATACCTCTGAAAATTGAGGGCTGTTGTGGTAAAAATCCTATGCCTAATTTAGATCTTTTATACATTGGAAGAGATGTAAGATGAATATCGTCCAGTAATATTTCACCCCCATCACAATCTATTAAGCCCATGATCATATAGAATGTTGTAGTTTTTCCAGCACCGTTTGGGCCTAGCAATCCGATTGTTTTCCCTCGTTCAAGTTTTAAACTCACATCTCTCACTATTTGTTTTTGTGAGAGAGTCTTTCTAAGTTTATTAACTACAAGGCCATTATTTGATGAAACTAGTTTTGGTTTTATTGTCATTTTAAATATCAATTATTAGTTATATAGGCTTCGACTCTATTTGATGATTTGCTTTTCATTATACTGGTAGAGTTTTTTATATCTAGATATAATTCGTCGCATTTAACATAGTTATTATTTTCAATAACTTCTACATTACCCAATAAATTAAGTACCTCTGATTTTGGATAATATAAGCCTATATCGCCTGTTGCAGTAATTTCCTCTTTTATTATTTTAACAGAATTCTCAGCGTTCAATTGCTCTATCTCATTCTCTCTATTATCAAATTTAACAATTAGTTTTTCAGACCAAATTTTAATATCTTTATTATGCACGTACACATCGCCTACAAAAGTTGAAATCTTATTCTCACGATCAACCTCAAGACTCTCTGAAGTAATTTTTAATTCATTTGAATAACTATTAATTATTAGTAATAAATTTATAATAATAATATTAAAAGTTTTGCCTAACATTACTCTGATGTGTTAATTAACGACTCAACATTTCCAAAATAAGTAATTTTATTAAAGTTATTTGTAATGATAGAACTATCAGACAAAATTATTCCTTTCATACTCTCGTGACTAACATTTTCCGCTAACTCAATAATATCATTTTGTATATCAAACGTTGCATAATTTGAACTAACTTTTTCTCCATCATCAGTATAAAAAATGATATTTTCTTGTAATTCTATAAAATTATAATCTTGAGAATAATTCCCCTTGTCAGCCTTTAAGTAAATCCATTTTCCATCTTTAACAGTTTTAAATTTGCCCTCAATAGCAAATAGTTTTAGTTCATTATCAGATTTTAGGCCCTTCTCCGCTTTTATCTCATAGGTTTTATCGCTTAAACTTTTTTCTGAAAATCTTGGATTATCAATTTCAATAAACGCTTCATCACTATATATAAGAGACGTTGATATAAATAGAATAATAAGAGACAAAAATAGATTATCTATATCCAAAAACTTAATTAACATATCTTATGCAATCGTGAATATGTACAATACCTAAAGGAGACTTATTCTTTTCTTCATCTATAACAAACAAACAAGTAATTTTATTTTTATTCATTATATTCAACGCATCAATAACAAGTATATTCTGATTAACTAATTTAGGTCTTTGCGTCATTATCATTTTGGCTTTACTTTCAATTATGTGATTGTTTATATTCCTTCTCAAATCACCATCGGTAATTACTCCAATTAACTCATTTTTTTTATTTTTTACACCTACATGACCAAATGATTTTTTTGTCATTTCAATAATTACAGATTTCATATTTGCATTCTCTGTAACAATTGGCATTTTCTTTTTAGTATGCATAATGTCTTTAACTTGAAGCATCTGTATTCCCAGCGATCCACCAGGGTGTAACTTCTTATAGTCTGAAATTTTGAATTTTTTCAATTTCATTAGAGAAACACATAAGGCATCTCCTACAATCAGTGCCATAGTTGTGGAGGTTGTTGGTGCCATTCCTACTGAACACGCCTCAGCTGCACTTGGTATAATTAAGCTAATATTTGAAGCCTTAGTAAGCTCACTTTCAGAATTTGAGGAAATGCCTATAATTGTGATTGAGTATTTTTTGGCAAAACTTAAAAGATTTACCAATTCATTACTGTTCCCTGAATTAGAAATTATAATAAGTGCATCTTTTTTTGAAATAATGCCCAAGTCTCCGTGACTCATGTCAGTTGGAGAGCAATATTGTGATGGGGTTCCAGTTGAACTCATTGTGCTAGATATTTTGCTGGCAATATGACCAGATTTTCCTACTCCAGTGATAATAACTCTTCCTTTCACTCTTGCGAGAGCTCTAACAGCTTTGTCGAAATTTTTGTCTATTATTTTATTAAGTTTTTTTATACCTTGTAACTCAGTATTAATAACTTCTTTACCATCGTTGATTATTTTATTTTTTGTCATTTTCTAACTAGAATGTGAGAATATATCATTACTCCAGCCCCTCAAATCTAATTCAACTCGTGTAGGTAAAAATTCTATACAAGCCTGAACAAGTTGTATTCTATTTTGTCTCACTAAAATTTCGTCTAATTTTTCTTTAATATCATGTAAGTGAATTACATCTGTTGCGGCGTAATTAATTTGTTCTTTTGACAAATTTGGGTTTGACCAATCACTTGATTGCTGTTTTTTTGAAATATCAACATTCAAAAGCTCTTTGCATAAGTCTTTATAGCCATGTCCTTGTGAGTAAGTCCTTGCTATCTTAGAGCTAATTTTAGTGCAATAAACGTTTTTTATCATGATGTTTAAATCATGTTTAATTGCCGCTAAATCATGTCGAGCATAGTGAAATATAAATGTTTTATCACTACTTAATAATTTTTTAAGATTTGGAGCATCAAAATTTTTATCTATAAATTGAACTAAATGACAGTCACCTTTTCCATCATAAAGTTGTATTAAGCAAAGCGGGTCCCTATTAGGTTGCAGTCCCATCATTTCGCAATCAGCTGCAATAATGCTTGAAAAATTAATGCCGTTACTCAAATCATTTTTGTGTAAAATAGTTTGCATTGTGTAAGATTTACTCTATTTCAAATCTGTACATAAAGGTATATTAAAAAAATATGAAGAAAAAAACGATCACATTAATTGGCGGATCTGGGTTTTTGGCTAAATATTGTATTTCCGAACTTCTTAAAGAGGGCCACAATTTGAAAATTGTATGCAGAAATCCTCATTTGGCTGGTCACTTGAGAATGATGGCGCCAATAGAACAATTAGATATTGTAAAAGGGAACATTATGCTTAAGCACACAATTGAGCCATATATAAAAAACTCTGATGTTGTTATTAATTTTGTAGGTGTTTTAAATGATAGTTCTGGTGGTCAATCTTTCGAAAATTGTCATTCTTTAGGGCCCAAAAATATCGCAGATTTATCTGCAAAATATAAGGTTGAGAAATTTATCCATTTTTCATCCATTGGAGCTGATATCGAAAGCGACTCAAAATATCAACAATCAAAAGGCTTAGGAGAGCAAAATATTCAAAAAAGTTATCCCAACACAATTATAATTAGACCATCGATAGTTTTTGGACCTGGTGACGGTTTCTTTTCAGTTCAAGCCAAATTATTAAAAAGTTTACCAGTTGTACCGTTATTCGCTAATAACAAATACCAATGTGTTTATGTTAAAGATGTCGCCATAGCTATAAACAGACTTATTTTGGATGATAAATATAATGGTAAGATATTTGAATTTGGTGGACCGGAAAAAATGAGTCTAAAAGAAATATACCAGTTGATCTTAGACACTTTAAAAATTAAAAGACTAATAGTTCCAGTTCCATTGTCTTTTGCGAACTTTATTGCGTTTATGATGCTGCCCTTACCCTCTCCACTAATAACTTTTGATCAAGTAAAACTTCTAAGAAAAGATAACGTCATCTCAAGAACTGAATTTAATTTAGAAAAATTAGGAATTGAACCAAGTTCGCCAAGAAGTATTATAAGTACATATATTTGATTGTTTAAGTGAAATAAATCAAAATTATCGATCCAAGTATTATTCGATAAATTACAAATGGTATCATCGAATTATTTTTTACCCAATTTAGCAATATACTTATTGATAAGTATGCAGTAATGAAAGAAATAATAAAACCAGAAAATAAATACAAAAAATTTATTGCAATTGAGTCATTCGCTATTTCAATAGCAGGAATTGAGGCTGATATTAGTATTACAGGTATTGATAAGAGCATTGAAAATTTTGCAGCCTCGACTCTATTTAAACCAACTATTCTTGAACCCGTATAAACAACACCTGCTCTTGAAGCACCTGGAATAATCGCGAAAATTTGAAAAAAACCAACAACAAGAGATTTCTTATAAGATAAATTATTCACTTTAAGACTTTCCTCATTAGATCTGATATCCGCAAAATAAAGCGCTAAACCAAAGACTATAGTTGATAGACCTATAAAATGTAGATCTCTGAAGATTTCAGCAAAACCAGACATATAAGCTAAGCCACCAATAAAAATTATAGGTAATGATGCAACGATCAAATTTTGATTTATCTTTGTTTTAGATATTTTGTTCGACGAAAAGAAAGGCATTATGAATTTAAAGAAGTTAAGTGCCTCAGTTCTAAAATAGATCAATACAGCCATCAAAGTGCCTAAATGAAGGCTTATATCGAGAGATAAATTTTCTCTTATATTCATCATTTCTGCAGTAATAAGCAAGTGAGCTGAACTTGAAATTGGTAGGAATTCAGTAATTCCTTGAATAATTGCTAAAATAATTACAGGAAAAATATGCATAACAGATATGAAAAAATAGAGTTTTACGCCAAATAGGCAAGCAAAAGTTCTATTTATGTCATAATGTATGACTATTAATATATTACTAGACTGATATAAATCTAACCAAATTATTAATGAGATTCTATATATGTCAATAATTATGACATAATTAAAAATTATGCTTAAATTTACTGATCTAAATCAAGAGTATCCTGATAAGAGATTATCAAAAGATAGAAAAAAAGACTTTCAAGAAATCTATGATAATTTCATTAAAAATAGTGCAAAAGAGCAGTCTAGCAGATGCTCTCAATGTGGCGTTCCATATTGCACAGTTCACTGTCCACTTCATAACCATATACCTGATTGGCTAAAGCTTGCCGCAGAGGACAGGCTGGAAGAGGCTTATGAAATTTCATCAAGTACAAATAATATGCCTGAGATATGTGGCAGGATATGTCCACAAGATAGATTATGTGAAGGTAATTGCGTAATCGAGCAATCAGGACATGGATCCGTAACAATTGGCTCAGTAGAGAAATATTTAACAGATAATGCATTTGAGAATGGATGGATTACTCCTCTCAAGGTTGAAAAGAGCATAGAAAAAGAAAATAGCATAGGTGTAATTGGTGCAGGACCAGCAGGACTAGCAGCGGCAGAAGAACTTAGAAAAAAAGGTTACAAGGTTCATGTTTACGATCGTTACGACAGAGCCGGTGGATTATTAATTTACGGTATTCCAAATTTTAAATTAGAAAAAGATATCGTTCAAAGGAGAATGCAATACTTAAAAGATTCTGGAATTAATATTCATCTTAATGTTGAAATTGGAAAAGATATAAAATTTGAAGACCTTCAAAAAAAACATGATGCAGTTTTAATAGCTACAGGTGTTTATAAAGCTAAAGAAATTAACCTGGGTGAAAGTACAAGTAACATAATTCCAGCATTAGAATACTTAACCGCATCTAATCGAAAAGGACTTGGAGATGAAGTTAAGAAATTTGATGAAGGTGAGTTGGATGCAAAAGGTAAAGACATTGTGGTCATTGGTGGCGGTGACACGGCAATGGACTGTGTACGAACTGCTGTAAGACAAAAGGCTAAATCTGTGAAATGTTTATACCGTAGAGATAAAGAAAATATGCCTGGTTCTGCAAGAGAGGTAAATAATGCTGAAGAGGAAGGCGTCGAATTCATGTGGCAATCTCTCCCAATTAATATGAATGTTTTAAAAAATGGTTACCAAATTGAATGTGTCAAAATGAGATTGAGTGAGCCTGATGCCGATGGAAGAAGAACACCGCAACAAATAGAAGGATCTGATTTTAATTTGAAGGCTGATATGGTCATAGCTGCTCTAGGTTTTTCTCCTGAAAATTTACCCACACTTTTTAATGTTAAAGACTTACCAGTGACAAAGTGGGGCACAGTAAGAGTTGGTTTCAATACTATGATGACTGATATTGATGGAGTCTTTGCTGCAGGAGATATCGTTAGAGGGGCTTCATTAGTAGTTTGGGGAATAAGGGATGGTCGAGATGTGGCTAATTCAATACACAGTTATATTGAAGCTAAAAAACTGGCAGAGGTTAGTAAGGTTAGAGCATCATGAGTTCAGATTTAAATAGATACAGAAAAAATAAGCAAGTCTTGGAAGAAGGGCACCTTTATAGTCCTAAACAAGAGCACGATGCATGCGGTGTTGGCTTTGTAGCATCAGTTGATGGTAAGCAAAGAAGAGAAGTTGTAGAAGGTGGTATCGATGCGCTAAAAGCTGTGTGGCACAGAGGTGCTGTTGATGCTGATGGTAAGACAGGGGATGGTGCCGGCATACTTACTCAAATACCTATAAACTTCTTTGATGACGAAATTGCTAAAACAGGCCATGAAAAAAGAGACGAGCCTCTAGGCATTGGTATGATGTTTTTGCCAAGAAACGACTATGCAGCATTAGAAAAATGTCGAACAATAATTGAGTCTGAACTTCTTGATCATGGATACTATATATATGGCTGGAGACAAGTGCCTATTAATAACAGTGTTATTGGTGAAAAAGCTAATTCAACTAGACCTGAGATTGAGCAGGTTATGTTTGTTAATAACATTGAAAGAGAAAGTAATTTTGATTATTCAAAAGAATTATATCTAGTAAGACGTCGACTTGAAAAGAGAATAGCAAAACAGCAAATTAATGGATTTTATGTATGCTCTCTAAGTTTTGAGTCAATCATTTACAAGGGACTATTTTTAGCTGAACAACTTTCCATATTCTATCCTGATTTAGCTAATAATAATTTTGTTTCTTCTTATGCAGTGTTTCATCAGAGATATTCTACAAATACCTTTCCATCCTGGGGTTTGGCGCAACCATTTAGAATGTTGGCTCACAATGGGGAGATAAATACAATTTCCGGAAATACAAACTGGATGAGAAATCATCAAACAAGAATTACATCAGAAATTTTTGGTGATGATAGTGAACAAGTTAAACCAATTATAGAAAAAAATGTTTCTGACTCTGCTGCCTTAGATGCCGCATTTGAATTATATGTTAGAGCTGGAAGATCAGTTCCTCTTGTTAAAACTCTTCTAATACCAGAGGCGTGGTCAAAAAGAAGTGAACTAATGCCAATTGAGCATAGAAATATGTATGAGTTTTCTAATGCTATTGTAGAACCATGGGATGGACCCGCAGCAATAGCTGCAGTTGACGGAAATTGGATTATTGGTGGTATGGATCGAAATGGCTTAAGGCCAATGAGGTACTCTGTATCAAATGACAACATAATATACGTTGGTTCTGAAACAGGAATGGTCAGGGTTGATGAGTCAAAGATAGTTGAAAAAGGCAGACTGGGCCCTGGAGATATAATTGGAATAAATTTGAAGGAAGGAAAAATTTATCGTAACTCTGATTTAAAAGACTATCTTGCGAAAGAAGCTCCTTATGAAGAGTATGTCAAAAAAATAATTCGATTAGATAAAAGAGTAACAGTTTCAAGAGAGTCGACAGTTATAGAAACTGAAAAATTAAGAAAAAGAATGATCGCGGCTGGTTTCACAATGGAAGAACTAGAACTTATTCTTCATCCAATGGTGAGTGATGCCAAGGAATCTACTGGAAGCATGGGTGATGATACTCCTGTTGCAGTATTATCGGACAAGTATCGGCCATTATCTCATTTTTTTAGACAAAAGTTTAGTCAGGTAACAAACCCTCCAATTGATAGTCTAAGAGAGCAAAGCAGAATGAGTTTAAAAACTCGATTTGGAAATTTACAAGATATTCTATCTCCTAATCCTTATGAAGAAAATGTTTTTGTAATTGATAGTCCATTTATAACAAATGGGTTGTTCAAAAAGATTTCTGCTCGGGGACAAGAGTCCACAACTGTAATTGATTGTACAGTTCATAAGGATAATTTTAATTTAAAAGAGGAAATAAAGCGTATTCAATTCGAGTCTGAGACTGCAGTTTTAAGCGGAAAGTCTCATATCGTACTGTCTGATATTAGTGCGGACCACGACAAATTATCTTTACCAATGATATTGATCACCGCTGCAGTTCACACAGATTTGACACGTAAAGGTATAAGATCTTTTGTATCATTGCACGTAAGGTCTGCAGAGTGTCTGGATACTCATTACTTTGCTGTACTTATTGGTGTTGGCGCCACGACCGTAAACCCTTACTTAGCATTGGACTGTATTTATGAAAGACAACAAAAAGGACTCTTTGGAAATCTATCTTACGAGGAATGTGTTGAGCGATATAAAAAAGCAGTAGACCAAGGCTTACTCAAGGTTATGTCTAAGCTTGGAATTTCAGTTATCAGTGCTTACAGGGGCGGATTTAATTTTGAAGCTGTTGGCTTAAGCCGTTCAATGGTTAATGAATATTTCCTAGGTGTACAAAGTCGTATGTCTGGCATTGGTTTATCCGGAATTGAAAAAAAACTAACCGATCTTCATAATTATGCGTATTCGGATAGCGTACAAACATTGCCAATTGGTGGTATATATCGGTACAGAAACGGTGGTGAAACTCATGCTTATGAAGGGAAGTTGATACACCTTCTACAAACAGCAGTGGCAGATGACTCTTATGAGATGTTTAAAAAATATTCAAACTCCATGAGCAACTTTGCTCCAATCAATATTAGAGATTTGCTCGAGTTTAAAGAAAGTGAAAGTTCAATCGAATTAAGCGAAGTAGAATCAATAACGTCTATCAGAAAGCGCTTCGGTACAGGTAGTATGTCACATGGAGCACTTTCAAAGGAGGCCCATGAAACACTAGCAATAGCAATGAACCGGATCGGAGGTGCTTCTTGTTCAGGCGAAGGCGGTGAATCGATTGAAAGATCGAAGCCTCTCAATAATGGAGACAGTGCTAACTCAAGAGTAAAACAAGTAGCTTCCGCAAGGTTTGGTGTAACAACTGAATATTTAAATAACTGTGAGGAAATAGAAATTAAAATAGCACAAGGAGCTAAGCCAGGTGAGGGTGGTCAGCTTCCTGGATTTAAAGTAACTGCTGAGATAGCCAAGCTTCGTCACTCAACAGAAGGTGTTACACTAATCAGCCCTCCACCACATCACGATATTTATTCAATAGAAGATCTTGCTCAACTTATTTATGATCTTAAACAGGCAAACCCAGATGCCAGAGTTTGTGTAAAGCTTGTAGCGTCATCTGGAATTGGAACAATAGC
>Ga0208390_1000658_pt1 | contig 12523 bp, 10 predicted proteins | sample Knorr_S7_td_Surf_FD_185594 | JGI IMG/M metagenome (GOLD analysis project Ga0208390, IMG submission 185594) | Marine microbial communities from Southern Atlantic Ocean transect - Knorr_S7_td_SurfaceA_ad_6m_LV_A (SPAdes) (version 2) | ecosystem: Environmental > Aquatic > Marine > Oceanic | place...
TTAACAAGTGCATTAATAGCATTTAATCCTGAAAAAAAAATAAGTTTAAATAAAGATAATAATGGAGATAATGATTTAATGTATAATTCAATTGTCAAGCTTCTTGCTAAAATCCCAATTTTAGTTGCATGGGTTCACAGAAGGAGGAAAGGTCTGCCTTTAAATTATGGTGACTATAATTTAGGTTATGTTGAAAATATTACAAAAATGATGTTTCAACTTCCTAATCAAGATTACGTTAAAAATAATGTAATTGTTAATACAATGAATAAATTACTTATTTTACATGCTGATCATGAACAAAACTGTTCAACTTCAACTGTAAGAATTGTTGGTTCATCTGAAGCAAGTTTATTTGCTTCTGTTTCAGCTGGAATCTCTGCACTATGGGGAAGATTACATGGTGGTGCTAATCAAGCAGTTCTTGAAATGCTTGAAGCAATTAAAAATGACGGCGGTGATACAAAAAAATTTATGGCCAAAGCTAAAGATAAAAATGATCCCTTTAGGTTAATGGGATTTGGTCATAGGGTCTATAAAAATTTTGATCCAAGAGCTAGAATTATAAAAAAGGCTGCCCATGATGTTTTAAAAGATTTAGGAATTGAAGACCCAATTCTTGAAATTGCTAAATCTTTGGAAGAAGAAGCATTAAATGATTCTTATTTTACAACTAGAAAATTATATCCAAATGTTGATTTTTATTCTGGAATTATATATAAAGCATTAAAAATTCCTAAAGAAATGTTTACAGTAATGTTTGCTCTTGGTAGAGTTCCGGGTTGGATTGCTCATTGGAGAGAGATGCGCATGAATAATGATCCAATTGGAAGACCAAGACAAGTTTATACTGGAGAAAACTTGAGACCTTTTGTTCCTTTAAAAAAGAGATAAATTGATTTTGTTTTATGAAAATTGAAAATATTCTTAGAAAAAATATTGAAGAATATTTATTAGAATCCTATTCAATAAAATCCGCTAATTTTGATATTTCAAGAACAAAAAAAGAATTCAAAGGGCAAATAACTATTGTTTTATTTCCTCTCATTCCTTTAATTAAAAAAAATCCAAATGTCATTGCAAAAGAGATTGTTTTATATCTGAAAAATAAAATTGATATAATTAAGGATTATAATGTAATTCAAGGTTTTTTAAATATAATTTTTAAAGATCATTTTTTGGTTGAAATTTTAAAATCTAAAGAACAAATATTAAAAAAAAAGGACCTATTTTTAATTGAATTTTCATCACCAAACACTAACAAACCTCTTCATCTAGGGCACATCAGAAATATTCTTCTAGGAGACTCAATATCCAGGATATTTAAAGAAATTGGTATTAATGTCCATCAAACTCAAATAATTAATGATAGAGGAATTCATATTTGTAAATCTATGGTTGCGTGGAAGAAGTTTGGAAATAATTCAACACCAGAAAGTGAAGGATTAAAAGGAGATCATTTTGTTGGTAAATATTATATTAAATATAATCAAGAATATCAAAGACAAGTTAAAGACTTAATCTCCAGAGGATTTTCAGATGAGGACTCAAAACAAAAAGCTCCTATTTTAATTGAAGCAAAGGAAATGCTATTAAAATGGGAATCTGGAAATAAAGATATTATCAAACTTTGGAAAATGATGAATGACTGGGTTTATGAAGGATTTAACAAAACATATAAAAAATTAAATGTTCAATTTGATTCAATTTATTATGAAAGTGAAACATATCTAAAAGGCAAAGATATTGTTATGGATGGACTTAAAAATAAAATTTTTTTTAAAAAAGAGGATGGCTCAATTTGGGTTGATTTGAGTAAAGAAGGATTGGATGAAAAGATATTGATGAGATCTAATGGCACTTCAGTATATATAACACAAGATATAGGAACTGCTTATTTAAGGTATAAAGATCACCCATCAATGAAAGGTATGATATATACAACAGGTAATGAACAAGATTATCATTTTGATGTATTATTTAAAATATTAGAGCTTTTAGGTTTCCCTTGGTCATCAAAATTAATGCACCTTAGCTACGGAATGGTTGATTTACCTAGTGGAAAAATGAAGAGTAGAGAAGGTACGGTGGTTGATGCAGATGATTTAATTACCCAAATGATTAATAAATCGAAGTTAATTTCAGAATCCTTAGGGAAGATTAATGATTACTCTGAGATTAAAAAAAATGATTTATATGATGTTATCGCTCTTGGAGCCTTAAAATATCATATACTTAAAGTTGATCCCAAAAAGAAAATATTATTTGACCCGAATGAATCTATAGACTTTAATGGCAATACAGGCCCATTTATTCAATATACGTATGCACGAATTAAATCGCTGGAGAAAAAAAATACAAATTTTTTAAAGTTTAAAGACATTGAATTATCAACAAAGGAAAAAGAAATTATTATTCTTCTATCAGAATTTAGCTCAACACTTTTTTCGGCATATCAGAATTTAAACCCTGCTATTATTGCTAATTATGTGTATGAACTTGTCAAGTTATTTAATTCTTTTTATCAGTCTTTAACAATAATTGGTAATAAGCCAATAAACAGTTTTAGAATTCAATTATCTATTAAAGTTGGTAAAAAAATTAAAAAATCAATGAATCTACTTGGCATTGATTTACCCGAAAGAATGTAAAAAAAACCACTCTAAATTTTAGAGTGGTTTTTTATAATGGTTAGTTCTATTAAATATTATTTGTCAGTAACAGCCAGGTTGTAGATAACTAGACCAAAACCGATCTTATTAATTGCATCACCTACGTTGTAAACAACTTCCATGTTCCAACCTAATGCATCAACAAAGTCATACCATCCATCAGTTCCAATCATGTAACCAATTGGATAGATTGCCCATCCGACAAGTACAAACCACTTAAGAGCATTGAAAGCGTCTAGAACCGCTCCACCTGCCTTTTGAGCAAGTTGTCCAGCACTACCAAACCATAATATATAAACTATAACGAAGTAAGATATACCAGAAGCGGTACCCCAAACAACAGCGTCTCCTAATCCAGCTTCACCGATATATCCAGTTACAAGCATGAAAGTTGATAATGCTATTAAGTTCCACATAAGACTCTTTTTGGCTCCAGCTTTTTGAAGAATTAAGTAAAATTCAACGCACATTAGTGGAACTGTTAAAATCCAGTCTACATATCTAAAGAAAGTTACTGAATCACCTGAAACAGATGCGTCTCTCATGTAGTAATAGTGTACTGCAGCTATAAATGTGATAAGCCCTGACACGAGGATTGATGTTCTCCATTTAGCACCACCAGCATCCAACGATAAAAAGAAGAAAGCTGAAGCGGCCATCATAGCCATTGTGCCAATGAAAAATGTAAAACTTACTAGGTCACTTGGTACGTCACTTAATAAGAATAGATTTAAAAAATTTTCCATAATAAATAATTAATTGGTTTTTATTGGCCCCTAAAATAGAAAAATTATAATAAATAATTAATTTTATCTCAAAAAAAAACAATAAATGTTAAAAAAATCTTACGTTTCAGGTAATAAGTTATTCACATTTATAATTATTTCATCTATTTTTTCAATTATTCTTAACGAGGTTTTACCTGATATATATCTGTTAGGATTTTTTTTGGTTCTTGTTTTGTTTTTTGGAATTATTCACGGTGCAAATGATATCTACTTAATTATAAATAATACTAAAAATCATAAGTCAATCTCTAAAATGACTATTTTTTATGTAATAACTGTTTTATTTATAACATTATGTTTTTTTAGTCTACCCTCTGCATCATTAATATTCTTCATTTTATTTAGTTGTTATCATTTTGGCGAACAACAGTGGACTATTTTAGATGATAAAAATCACTCAAATTTTTTCTTTTTTTTATATGGCTTACTAATATTTTCAACCTTATTTTTTTTCAATAAAGATGAGGTAATAGAAATAGTATTTATGATTACTAAAACATCTATAAAGCAAGAATTTTTTAATTGGTTATTAGTAACTTCATTTTGTCTTAATTTATTAATATCATTTTTCAATTTTAAAAAAATTAAAAATCAACTTATTAATCAAATTATTATGTATCAATTAATTGTAATTTTATCCTATAAGTTAAGTTTATTCAATGCCTTTGCAATATATTTTGTTTTTTTTCATAGTATTCCATCGATTTTTGAGCAAACAAAATTTTTATATGGTTCATATAATTTTTCGTATTTTAAAAATTATTTATTTACTGCTTTTCCCTATTGGGTTTTTGCAATTATAGGTTTATTTTTATTCTATTTATTCTTCTCTGAAAACCTATCTTTTTCACTAGATATTTTCTTTTCTTTTTTAGCAGCTATTACTTTTCCACATGTGATTGTTATTTATAAAATGAAAAAAATGTCTAATGATTAGAATTAGTATTTAAATTTGTAGATATGTTTGGAAATCTCACAGAAAAATTAAATTCAGCTCTTCACGTATTAAAAGGTCATGGGAAGATTACTGAAATAAATATCGCAGAAACTCTCAAGGAAGTAAGAAGAGCTTTGTTAGATGCAGATGTTAATTTTAAGATTGCTAAGGAGTTTACAACTAAAATTAAAGAAAAAGCAATTGGACGTAATGTTTTAACTGACTTACATCCCGGTCAACTTATGGTCAAAATTGTTAAAGATGAATTAACTGAACTGATGGGAGGTGAGCACATTGGAATTAATTTATCATCTGAGCCATCAATAATACTTTTAGCTGGACTACAGGGTAGTGGAAAAACAACATTTAGTGGAAAACTTGCAGATTATTTAAAAAGAAAGAAACAAAAAAATCCAATATTAGTAGCCTGTGATGTCTACAGACCTGCTGCTATTGATCAGCTAGAACTTCTAGGGGAACAAATTAATGTGCCTGTTTTTTCAGAAAAGGATAACAAGGATCCGGTATCGATTGCAAAGAATGCATTATCTCATGCTAAGAAAAATAACAAAAACTTAATTATTATCGATACTGCTGGTAGGTTGGCAGTTGATGAATTTTTAATGAATGAGATAAGAAATATCAAAGAAGTAACTAATCCTTCTGAAATCTTGTTTGTTGTTGATTCTATGACAGGACAAGATGCAGTTAATACTGCTAAAGCCTTTAACGATGTTTTAAATTTTGATGGAGTTATTCTTACTAAATTAGATGGTGATACGAGAGGTGGAGCTGCTTTAACCATAAGATCTATCGTTCAGAAACCTATTAAATTTATTGGGACAGGTGAAAAATTAGATGCTTTGGATATATTCTATCCTGAAAGAATGGCCGATAGGATTTTAGGTATGGGTGATGTTGTTTCATTAGTGGAAAGAGCTCAAGATGTATATGACGAGAAAAAAGCGCGAGAGATTAGTAAAAAGATTGCAAAGAATAAGTTTGGTTTTGATGATTTTCTAAACCAGATAAATCAAGTAAAAAAAATGGGTAATTTGAAAGATACAATAAGTATGATACCTGGTGCTAGTGCTATCAAAGATGTTGATTTAGACAATGATTCATTTAAACACATTGAAGCATTAATACATTCAATGACACCAAAAGAGAGATCAGAACCTAAGATTATTGATCATAGTAGAAAAAAAAGAATTGCTAGAGGAGCTGGCAGAGATATTCAAGAAATAAATGCGTTATTGAAACAGTTTGAACAAATGTCAAAAATGATGAAAATGGTTCAATCTGGTGGAGCTGGTAAATTGATGCAAATGATGAATAATTTGAAGAATTAGTTATGGTTTTATTAGATGGTAAATTTATTTCTGAAAAAATTAAAGAGGAAATAAAAATCGAGGTTCAGAATATAAAAAATAGGGGAGGAAGAACTCCCCATTTAGCTGCTGTATTAGTTGGTAATGATGGTGCTTCATTAACTTACGTTGGTAGTAAAGTTAGATCATGTGAAAAGGTTGGTTTTGAATCAACTTTAATTCATTTAGATGAGAATATATCTGAGGATAATTTAATTTCTGAAATAAATAAGTTAAACGATAATGATGAAATTGATGGGTATATTGTACAGCTTCCACTTCCAAAACATATCAATGAAGAAAAAATTTTAATGATGGTTAATCCAAAAAAAGATGTTGATGGCTTCCATCCCTTTAATTTTGGTAAAATGGCTCAAAATATGGATTCTTTTATACCTGCAACACCACAAGGAATAATAGAACTGATTGATAGATATGATATTGATACAGAAGGTAAAAATACTGTGGTTATAGGTAGAAGTAATATTGTTGGAAGACCTGTAAGTATTTTAATGAGTAATAAGTCTAAACCAGGGAATTCTACGGTTACCTTAGTACACAGCAGAACTCCAGATGTACCAAGTTTTACGAAAAAAGCTGATATTATAATTGTGGCTCTTGGAATTCCAAATTTTCTTAAATCTGACATGATTAAACAAGGTTCAGTTGTAATTGATGTTGGTATTACTAGAGTTGAAGATAAAACTAAAAATAAAGGGTATAGAATAGTGGGAGATGTTGATTTTGAATCAGTTAAAACAAAAGTGAGTTATATTACGCCTGTACCTGGTGGTGTTGGACCTATGACCATAGCAATGTTACTAAAAAACACCCTTAAAGCCAGAATAAACAATTGATTTATTTTTCAAATAGTTGATTAATATTTTTAAAACTTTTAAATTCTAATGCATTTCCTGACGGGTCTTTAAAAAACATAGTTTTTTGCTCACCTCTTTCTCCTTTAAATCTGACATATGGTTTAATAATGAATTCAACTTTATTTCTAATTCTTTTTTCAATCTGAGTAAACATTTGCCAATCCAGTACAATCCCAAAATGAGGAACAGGGACATCCTTTCCATCGACTATATTTACAGTATCTATATTTTTCTTGCTCTGATTTAGATGGATTACTAGTTGATGTCCAAAAAAATCAAAATCAACCCAGTGATCACTGCTTCTGCCTTCTTTACAACCCAAAACATCTCTGTAAAAATCACGAGTTGTTGTAATCTCTTGGACTGGTATTGCTAGATGAAAAGGTGACAAATTATTCATAATCAAATAAATTATTATGTTAATTTATAAATTATAATTTAATCAAGATATATTTGTTTATTCAATGTTAAAAGAAGATAACTTATTAACCAAACTTCCTGTTATGGAAAAGTTTTTTACAATCCAAGGAGAGGGTCATTTCTCCGGTAAACCATTCTATTTTATTAGGCTTGGAGGATGTGATGTTGGTTGCCATTGGTGTGATGTAAAAGAAAGTTGGGACCATAATCAACATAAATTTATAGAAATTAATAAGTTAATTGACGATGTAAAAAAATATACAAATAATGTTGTTATCACTGGTGGTGAGCCATTAATGTGGAATTTATCTGAATTAACTAAACAATTTAGCTCCAACAATATTAAACTTCATCTTGAAACATCAGGGGCATATGATTTAACAGGAGAATGGGATTGGATATGTCTGTCCCCCAAAAAAAAAATGTTACCAAAACCAGAAATTTATAACAAAGCCGATGAGCTTAAAGTTATTATTTATAATAAGGATGATTTTAGATTTGCAATTGAGGAGTCTGAAAAAGTAAAATCAACATGTAAATTATTTCTCCAACCTGAGTGGAGTAAATTTAAAAAAATGAAAGATAAAATAATTCAATTTGTGAAGGAGAATAAAAATTGGAATATTTCACTACAAATTCACAAGTATCTGGAAATAGATTAGTTATAAAGTATATATTTTTCTCTCATGATTTTGTAGGTTTCTAAATCTTTTTTCCAGCTTAATTTAATTTTTATAGCACTTATACCATCTTTAATTTGATTTTCAAGTTTTTTATTTCCAGCTAGTCTGTGAAATCCACTTTTAAAAAACTTTTCTTTATCAGGACTATAATTATATGCTTTAATTATCCACTCCAAATTAATCTCACTTAGTTTATTTACATTTCTTAAATCTAAACCAAAACATTTTATACCATTATGTTTAGGATTTTTTGCTCCAAAATTTGGTCTAGGTATAAAGCTAAATGGTTGATTATTCCAATCAGGTGAACCAATTACTTGAAATTGCATTTCAGTTCCTCTTCCAACACTCACTGGTGTTTGTTCAAAAAAACAAAGACTTGGATATAAATTAATTGATTTTAGATTTGGAAGATTTGGCGACGGTTTTGATTTTAGTTGATACTCAATTCTTCTGTTATAATTCTTCATTTTTATTACAGTTAATTTCGCTTGTGTTTTATTATCTAACCATTTTTCTCCATTAATCATTTTTGCATATTCCCCAATCGTTAAACCATATAAAATTGGAACAGGATGTAATCCAACAAAACTTTTTGAATCATTTTCAAGAACTGGTCCATCAACATAATTTACATTTGGATTTGGTCTATCAAGGACTACAATATCAATATTATTTTCAGCACAACTCTCCATAACATAATGTAGTGTAGATAAGTATGTATAGAATCTTACTCCTACATCTTGAAGATCAAATAAAATTAAATCGATATTTTCTAAATCTTTATTTGTTGGTTTTCTATTAGTTCCATAAAGAGATATTATTGGAATTGATGTTTTTGCGTCAATACTGTTATCAATTTTCTCACCAGCATCTTGGTTGCCTCTAAAGCCATGTTCGGGTGCAAAAATTTTTTTTATAGAAATATTAAGTTTTAATAGTGAGTCAATTAAATGAATTTCAGAAAATGAGTTGTAAAATTTTGAACTATTATTTGTAACAACACCTACATTTTTTCCCTTTAACAAATCTAAATATGAATTAACGTTATTAATTGCTTCAATATTAATTTTTTGTGCATAAGTATAATGTGATGCTGATAAAAAAAAATTAATTTTAATAAATAATACTAATATCCAGGATTTTGAAATTTGAAAGTTTCTTATCATCAAAAATTTTTTCACATAAAAGATATAAAAAAAGTATTTCATCACCTATTATTAAAATTTCAACTTTATCTGTTTCAATAAGTATAGTGGTTATGATAATATCAATTTCAACAGGCTTTGGTATTCAAAATGAAATTAAAACTAAATTTTCAAATATTTTTGGAGACCTATCAATTGATAGATATGAAAATAATTTATTTAATTCAGAAAAATATATCTATGAAAATAAAATAAAAATTGATAGTCTAGTAAAAATTAAAAAATTAAAATCAATAAATAAAGTTATATACAGTCCTGCAGTTATTTCTAATTTAAACTCATTTCAAGAGGTTGTTTTAAAAGGTGTTTCAAATACAAATTATTTTTATAAAACTAAGTATTTATTAAACGAAGTTGATAAATTAAGTCTTAATGAAATTCTAATTTCTAGAAAATTATCTAAGAAATTAAATGTTGAACTGGGAGAAAAAATTATGATAGTATATTATGATACTATGTCTAAACCTAAAATACGTAACCTCAAAGTAATTGGACAATTTGATACTGGAATTAGTGAATTTGATAACAAAATAATTATTTCAAATATTGAACAATTAAGATCATTAAAGAAAATGATGAAAAATGAGATTGGAAGCTATGAATTATATTTTGATAATATTAGTGATAATGAATTTGACAAATTAGAAAAATATATACCACCTGAATATGCTATAAATTTCAATAAAGAAAAATTTTCTGAAATTTATAATTGGATTTCATTATTTGATCTAAATATTTACTTAATAATTGTCTTAATGATTTTTATAGGATCAATTAACATGGTTACTGCTTTATTGATTACAATTTTAGAAAAAACTAATTTTATAGGATTCCTAAAAATTTTAGGTTCAAAAAATAAAAGTATTAAAAAAATTTTTTTAACAAATGGTATGAATTTAATTTTTACTGGATTAATTTGGGGAAATATTTTTGCAATTTTTATAATTATTTTACAGAAATATTTTAAGTTATTAAAGCTTGATCCAGAAACTTATTACATTGATTATATTCCAGTTGATTTAAATTTTTTTAAAATTATCGTACTCAATATTTCTTTAGTTTTGATATGCTTTATATTTTTAATTATTCCATTAAAAATTATTTCCAAAATTAAACCTTACACTTCGATGAGATTGAATTAATATAAGTTAAATTTGCCTAATGAAGTTTTGTAATAATATTTTAGAAACAATTGGAAATACTCCACTAATTAAATTAAATAGAATTACTGATGAGGTTGATGCTTTGGTTCTAGCAAAAGTTGAATATTTTAACCCTGGAAGCTCTGTGAAAGACAGAATGGCTTTAAAGATGGTAGAAGATGCTGAGAAAGATGGAAGATTAAAACCTGGGGGGACAATTGTGGAAGGCACATCAGGCAACACAGGAATGGGTTTAGCACTTGCTGCAATTGTAAAAGGTTACAAGTTAATTTGTGTTTCGACAGACAAACAATCTAAAGAAAAATTTGATATTTTAAGAGCTGTTGGGGCCGATGTTATTGTGTGCCCAACAAATGTAGATCCCGAAGATCCAAGATCGTATTATTCAACATCTAAAAGAATTAGTGAAGAAACAGAAAATTCATGGTATGTTAACCAATATGATAATCCGTCTAATACAGAAGCTCATTATTTATCTACAGGTCCAGAAATTTGGGATCAAACAGATGGAAAAATAACACATTTTGTTGTAGGTGTAGGAACTGGTGGTACAATTTCGGGTGTTGCTAGATATTTGAAGGAGAAGAATCCGGATATTAAAATTTGGGGAATAGACACTTATGGTTCAGTTTTTAAAAAATTTCACGAAACTGGGATTTTTGATAAAAAAGAGATATACCCTTATATTACTGAAGGAATTGGAGAAGATATAATTCCTTTAAATGTAAATTTTGATCTTATAGATTCTTTTGAAAAAGTTACAGATGAAAATGCAGCTATTTATACCAGAAGACTTGCAAAAGAAGAGGGTATTTTCGCGGGGAACTCATGTGGAGCTGCAATAAGTGGAGTAGTTCAGTTAAAAAAACATTTCAAAAAAGATGATGTAGTAGTTGTCTTGCTCCATGACTCTGGTAGTAGATATGTGGGTAAAATATATAATGATGAGTGGATGCAAAAAAAAGGTTTTAGAACAGATTAATATATTTTTTAAAAACAATATGAATTATTATCAATTATCATTTTAGCAATCTTTCTTTTCAATTCAATCGGCTTTGGGAAATTATAGTATTTTGTAAATCTTTTTAAGCCCAATAATAAAAACTTCTGTTCTTCTCCTTCGCTTAGAGAAATAATTAATTCTTTAGCCCTATTTGAAACTAACTCAACAGATTGGTATAAATATAATTGGCTCATTGATACTTGACCTTCTTGTGAATTTTTTCCAAATTTTTTATAATTTTTTTCTGTTCTTAAAATTGCAGATTCAGCTAAGTATATTTCTATCATTATATCAGAAATTGATAATAAAACCTCCTGTTCCTTTTCAATATCCAAACCAAATTTTTTCATTCCAGCACCACAGAGCATTAAAAAAATCTTTTTAAGATTTTTCAATATGATTTTTTCTTCATCAAAAAGGTCTGATAAATCTGGTAGTTCAAAAGATGGAATGCCGGTTAAAGAGTTAGCAACATTTTCAGCTTCACTAATTAAATCTACATGTCCTTTTATTGCTTTTTTTATAAGCATTCCAATAGCTACTAATCTATTTATTTCATTTGTACCTTCATAAATTCTAGCAATTCTAGCATCTCGCCATGCAGACTCCATCGGCGTTTCTTTTGAATATCCCATACCACCAAATATTTGTATACCTTGATCTGCAACATTTTGAAGATCTTCAGAAACAGCAACTTTTAACATAGAGCACTCAATTACATATTCTTCAAATCCCTTTAATGTTGCTTCTTGATAGCTTTTGCCAGATTCTTTTAAGATTACAATTCTATCTTCAATGTCTTTCGCTGCTCTGTACGAAGCAGATTCACCTACATAAAGATCCGTCGCCATAACAGCTATTTTTTCTTTAATAGCACCAAATTCACTAATTTTTTTTCTGAACTGAATTCTTTCATTTGCATATTTAGTTGATACATTAATTAATCTTCTTTCTGCATCCAAAGCGGCTACAGCAAGTTTGATTCTTCCAATATTGAGAGCATTCATGGCAATTTTAAAACCATTTCCTCTTTCCGAAAGCATATTTTCAACTGGAACTTTAGTTTCATTAAAAAATACTTGTCGAGTTGATGACGAATTTAATCCTAATTTTTCTTCTTCATTACCGAAACTAATACCATTTTTTGAATCATTAGGCACAATAAAAGCTGTAAGATTCTTGTCATCCTCAATTTTAGCAAAAACTGTTAGAATATCTGCAAATCCTGCATTTGAAATCCAAATTTTTTGACCACTTATTAAGTAATGACTTTTATCATTACTTAAAACAGCCTTTGTTTTACCACTATTAGCATCAGATCCAGCACCAGGTTCAGTTAAACAGTAAGCTCCAAAATATTCACCACTAGCAAGTTTTGGGATATACTTCATCTTTTGATCT
>Ga0208390_1000659_pt1 | contig 12519 bp, 10 predicted proteins | sample Knorr_S7_td_Surf_FD_185594 | JGI IMG/M metagenome (GOLD analysis project Ga0208390, IMG submission 185594) | Marine microbial communities from Southern Atlantic Ocean transect - Knorr_S7_td_SurfaceA_ad_6m_LV_A (SPAdes) (version 2) | ecosystem: Environmental > Aquatic > Marine > Oceanic | place...
AAGATTTTTACTCCGATGAAATAAACTGTGAGAATTGTAAAGTAACCCTAAATAGAAAACTTGAAAATGCAATTTAGTCAAGGAACGTATAAAATAATGTCCTTTAAATGCAACTTTGTCAAAGGAAGTATGAAATAATGATTATAGTATATCTCACTAATTATTTTTATTAGTTTATTGTATTCCTCCCAAAAGAAATACTACTATTCTCCAAAACAACCTTATACTATCCAAAGTATGAGGTTGTTTTTCTTCATTCCTTCCATTTTGTTTTTTTATTATCAGTGGTTCCTAATGATATTAACCATTGACCATTATTTTCTCGAATGATGTAAGTGCAGTTCCATTCTTGAAGAAGATTTCCATCCAAATCAAAATTAGTAAGTTTTGTTTTGACCAAATCAATGTTTTCTTGAATATTCGTAACCAAAAACGAATCTCTGTCATAACCTACTTTAGATGAAATATTTTGTTCCTTCCAAGAATTTATTAAATCAGAATATGTCTTTAAAATATCATTTTTACTATTGATATTAACTACACCATAAAGTGATAAAAATTTTGATGGAATATCAAAACATTCACTCACAACTTCTAAATTCCCATTTGATAATGCATCATAATACTTAACCAATAAATCTGATGAATTAGTCATGATATATACTCTTCTTTTATTCCTTCAAAATATAAATATAATAGTCAGTCAACCCTAGTTTATTTGTTAATTTAATTATCTCGGGAATAAGATTAAATTTACTTATTTTTTATCGCAATCAACTCTGGAAACCTATCAAATAATAATTTTGCTGGTCTTTCACCTGATCTCAAAAGATTAATAAGCATAACCTGACTAGGCATTATATTTGTTATATTACAGTCTGTTCCAAAATTGTTAAAATAGTCTATTACATTTGAATACCAAGTCATTTCTGCTTCTTTGGGAGAAGTAACTTCAAAAGCAACGGATTCTTTACCAAAGTATTCCATAACCTCACATAAAACATCATTTGCCGCGTCGTTTTGAAGTTCAATTTCTTCATGATCAATGAGTAATGTAATTGCACCATGTTCTAAAAATGGACTAGCAACTTTAATAATTTGTTTAGCATTGGAAGGAGCCACCTGTTGAATATTTCTCCAACCACTTTCTGGGTGGTATTCAAAGATAATATCCAATCCACAATTTATTGCACGCTGTCTCCAAGCTTTGTTTTGCCAGTCAGGGATATCCCCAAAAGTATCCATGAACTCAATTGCTGAAAAACCAAGATTTGCACCAGCTTCAATTGCTTCATCAACTATACCCTTTTTCAGGGCCCTTTTAAAAAAACCGTGATCTAGATAAGTTTTGACTGAAAATTTTTTATATAGAGCCAATTTACTTTTTAGCCACTTTTCCGGGTGACCAAGAACTTGTGTCGTTGTGATTTTAACAAAGTCAATATTATCACTGGCCACTGAAAGAAAGTCTTCTAGTTCTATTAATCCCATCCTCTCAGAATACCAAGGTGCTTCGTCATAACCAACATCTTTGATCCAAACCTGATTTTTTGTTCTGGGTTTTTGTTCAGTTTCGTATAATTCGAATATTTTTTTTATCGACATTAAGTTCTTAATAATTTCCAAAAAACAATTAATATTTATTTTGAAAAATATTAAAGATAAAATCAATGAGACATGCAAGAAATAAATCTTAATTTTCAAATTATAGAACATTAAGAAAATTTTATTTTTTAAAATCCCTTAAATGATAAGCATATCAAAATTAGGTCTGAGAACAGTTCTATGACTTGTTTTCAAATAGGACCAGTTGAATTACGCTCTATAAGTTTACATGGAAGGATTACTTTTTTTGTTTGCCATTTAAATGGATTATTTATTTTCTGTATTAAAGACTCGGCAGCAAGGCTCCCAATTTTTGATCGGTTTTTTTCAACTGTGGTAAGTGATGGGTAAGTAATTTCACTCAATAGAATGCCATCCATTCCTACAATTGACAATTCTTTTGGAATTTTAATACCCTTTTCATTAGCTACATGTAGCGCCGCAATAGCAAGAATATCATTTGAAGCAAAAATTGCAGTTACAGACTTTCCACTTTCTAAAAAATTGCGAACTGAACTCCGTGCTTTTGAAAAAGATGCTAATGAACTTTCATTCATATCACAGTGAATATTTAGACCTTCAGGAAAAGACATGTTTTTTTTAGAATAAAATTCTTTAATAGTATCAAAGCGCCAAGACGAGCCACCCCTCATTGATCCTCCTGCCAATAAAGCTATTCTCCGATGACCAAGTTCAAATAGCCTTTCAAGGGCCATTATCATACCTCTTCTGCTATCGTTTCCTATAGTATCATACTTTGAAAAGTGCTTTGAGTTAGTAATTAAAATAAACGGTGTGTTTCCTAAAACTCCAAAATTAGTTGCTTGATGAGCAGGCGATATTATGGCGCCATCCACACGCGTTTGCATCATGTAGTTAAAGTTTTCTTGCTCAATTTCTGGATCCCATTCATTATTTAATTGCACAATGCTATAACCATGCTCTCTCATCTTAGTTTGAATACCTTTAATCAATTCAGGAAAAAAAGGATTTGTAATGTCTGCTATAGAAATTGCTATATTTTTAGTTTTTTGTTGTCTAAAATTTGCTGCTATAATATTTCTTTTATAGCCAATATTTTCTGCAGCTAATAAAACTTTTTTACGTGTATTTTCTTTAACTTGAATATCTGTTTGTGAATTAAGAACTCTAGCAACAGTTGCTTGAGAAAGACCACAAGCTTTAGCAACGTCTAAAATTGTCGCCCTTTTTGTCATATATATGACCCTTTCTTAATTATATTGTGCTATTGAAATCTGTTAAGGTCAACCCGAGGGTTTTACTTTTGTTATGTAATTCAATTCATTTTGATCATTTGAAAGAAAATATTGACATAAAATTAATAACGTGATGAGCTATGATAACGTTATCATTATAATATTTAGAAATTTTTAATTCCATTAAAGGGGGGTTTATTATATGCGCAAATTTTTTATATTGTTGCTAGTATCACTTTTTTCATTAGCATCTCCTGTCCATGCTGAAGTGGATTTTTCAAACAAAACAATCACTTGGGTTGTACCATTTAAAGAAGGTGGTGGAACAAGTAGATTTGCTAGGTTTATTCAACCTTTTTTAACAAAGTATCTACCTGGTAATCCAGATATTCAAATTATGCACATACCAGGTGGAGGAGCAATTAAAGGTTCAAACTATTTTCAAAAAAATGCAAAGTCTGATGGAACATTTATTTTTGGATGTTCAACTTCAGTAATTGTAAATGTTGCAACAGGAAATCCACTTGTAGAGTATAATTTGAGCGAATATAAACCAGTACTTTTACTACCACAAAACACTCATTGGTTTACTCGTTCAGATTTAGCTAATGGTCCTCATGATCTATCTAAACTTCAAGAAAGAGATTTAATGCTGTATGCCTTGAAAACACCCGCCTCTGCAGACCTTTTTCATATTTGGGTTTTTGATAAACTTGGACTCAAGGGAGCCAAACCCATTCCTGGGCTATCTTCTTCAGGGGGTTATCAGGCATTTTTAAGAGGTGAAATTCATATAAGTTCTCACGGTGCAGCTAATTATGTGAAAAAAGTAAAACCGGAAATTGAAAAAGGAAAAGTTGTTGATTTGATGACACTTGGAATTATTGGTGCTGATGGAGTGGTTTCAAGAAATCCTCTAGCACCAGATGCACCAACTTTTCCTGAAATGTATGAAAAAATGAATGGTAAGAAACTTCAGGGTGATGATCTTGAGGCTTTCTATTCTATAGGTGCAGCATGGTCTCAAGCATCTAAGTCTATGCTTCTTCCTGAAAACACGCCAGATGAAATAGTGAAAGCATACACAGATGCCGCTGAAAAGATGATAAACGATCCTGAATTTAAAGAAAAAGCAGCAAAAGCTCTTGGTCCCTTTCCATTGATTGTTGGTGAAGAAGCTGGTGCAATTGTTAAAAAAGCTGCAATATTTTCAGACACTACCAAAGAGCAACTGAATGCGGTGTTAAATAAAAATAGGTTTACCTACAGAGTTCAATAAAACAATTAAAAAGGAGAGCTGCTAACTTTAAGTTGGCAGCTTTTTTTTATGGAACAACTGATTGCAGCACTTTTTCAACTTTTTGAAATCAATCACCTTATATTTCTTTTTGCTGGAACTTTGCTTGGATTAGTTGTTGGTATTCTTCCAGGTATGGGCGGTACATCCGGACTAGCATTAGTTCTACCTTTTGTATTCTCTATGGAGCCGTCATACGCACTTGCTATGATGATTGGGGTACTTGCTCCTACTACAACCTCAGATACTTTTCCTGCTGTCCTGATGGGAGTGCCGGGAACAGCAGGTTCACAAGCTACCGTAATGGATGGCTTTCCTCTTTCTAAGAAGGGTATGGCAGCAAGAGCACTGAGTGCTGCGTTTAGCGCTTCTTTACTTGGAGGTATAGTAGGTGCATTTATGCTATCTATTTCAATATATTATGCAATACCAATCATAATGGCATTTGGATTTGGTGAGCAATTTCTACTAGTTGTCTTAGCTTTGCTTATGGTTGGTGCTCTTACAGGCGACAATTTATTTAAAGGAGTTACTTCCTGCTTTTTAGGCTTGATAATTGGATCTATTGGAACCGCTCCAATTACTGGTGATCCAAGATACACCTTTAACAGCCTTTATCTCATAGAGGGTGTTCCTTTAGTTGTTGTTGGTTTGGGACTCTTTGCAATTCCAGAGATCGTCGGACTTCTTGATAGCAGAGGTGCCATAGCCAAATCTCTTAAAAATGAAAAAGGTTGGATCACAGGTGCAAAAGATGTTTTAAAAAACTGGTTTTTGGTTTTAAGATGCTCAACTTTGGGCTGTTTAGTTGGGGCTTTACCAGGCTTAGGAGGGACTGTTGTAGACTGGCTAGCTTATAGTCACTTAAAACAAACCACGAAAGATACATCACAATTTGGTAAAGGCGATATTCGGGGAGTAATAGCTCCAGAGTCTGCTAATAATGCAAAAGAGGGTGGTGCATTAATTCCAACTTTAATTTTTGGGATACCGGGCTCTGGAAATAAAGTTTTATTGCTTGGGGGTTTTGTTTTAATTGGTATAGAGCCTGGTTTAGATATGGTAACAACTAACTTGGACCTTACATATCTAATGATTTGGTCATTAGCTCTTGCAAATATTCTTGGTGCAGGAATTTGCCTGGCATTTGCATCTCAGATTTCTAAATTTACTTTAGTGCCCTATTACATACTTGCACCAGTGATGGTTTGCTTAATATTTTTTGCAACATTTAATATTAATAGGGATTGGTTTGATTTTATAGCATTATTGGCTTTTGGATTAATCGGTATAACATTTAAAAACTTTGGTTGGTCTAGACCAGCATTACTTATAGGTTTCTTTCTATCAACTAAAGTTGAATTACTAAGCTATCAAACTCATGCAGTCTATGGGCTAAGTTTTTTAACTCGACCAGTTTCCATAATATTAATTGTGCTTTGCCTTGCAACTATTTTTCTTTTGTCGAAACAGAGGTTTGATAGTAATTACAAATCTGATCAAAAAAAAGGAAAGATGACACAAATTTACTATGTTGGGTTTCTACTTTGTTTACCATTAACAATGATTTTTTTCACAAGCAACTTAGATTATAGAGCAAATTTATTTCCTATTAGCCTGAGTATAATAGCCATACTGCTTTTAATTTTTATATTTATCATAAAAGTGACAGATTTAAAAAATTATGCATTCTTAAATTACACTTTTATGAATTTTGCGCGATCCAATATTTTTGAAAATGGAAGTTTTAATAATCAACTTTATTATTTTTTAAGTTTCTTGGGTTTCTTAGCAATGAACTTTATATTTGGTTTTCCTATTGCTGCAGCTCTTTTTATAAATTTCTTTATATTATTTCATAATAGGCAGGCTTACCAAGTGTCTATATGTATTTCTTTAGTACTAATGATGATTTTGTGGTCTTTGTCTTCTCTTCTAACACTTCAGTTTCCAAATGGAGCAATTGGATTAGTAATAGATTTACCTTGGTGGCTGGGTGGAGAACTTAACTAAAAAAGGATTACAATATGAATGACACCTCATTTCCAAGATTACCTTTTATAAAGAGAGAAAAGAAGCCTCGTGAGAAAGGAATAAATTATGTCAGAGCGCCTGTAACAGTTGGAACTTGCATAGACGATTATTTAGAAGCTTATGGAAGTCTTGTTGATATTTTCAAAATATCTGCAAAACAAGGTGCTCAGATGAGTAAAAAATCACTATTGAGATTCATAAAAACTTGCAAAAATTATGAAGTGAAAATTGCTTTAGGTAACCCTGTTATGGATGTTGCTCTTTCAGCCGGAAAAGAGATTGTAGATGATTTTTTAGATACAGTTGTAGGCTTAGGCATTGATATTGTGGAAGTTTCTAGCGTATCGCGTAGTTTAGATGATGATGATATGTGTAGACTAATTGAAAATGCCTCAAAAAAAGGAATAAAGATAATAAATGAAATAGGAGTTGCATTTGCTCACTCTGAAGTAACTGATGAAGAAATTTTTATTGAGCGTGTTAAAATGCAATCTCAAAGATTTATTAATGCTGGCTCATGGAAAATTTTATTAGAATCTGAGGGGCTTACAGAAAATATCGATAAAAAAGATTACAGATGGAATATCATTGACAAAATAATTAGTCCTTTGGATTTAAACCAGTTTATGGTTGAAGCTGACGATCAAGACGTGCTTTCAAAATATATTGAAATCTATGGTCCTGGAATAAATATGATGGTTGATTATAATAGGTTACTTAAGATGGAAGATGCAAGAATAGGGTATGGTCCATCCCAATTTCTGTGGGGTAAGGTTGTAAAATATTAAATTAAACATCAATATGGATAGCAATTAAAAAGTCACCAAGAACAGTTTAGGTGCGATAAATTTTATATTGTCATTAAGAATTTAATAAGAAGGAAAAAATATGGATGAAACATGGCGCTGGTTTGGTCCTGAAGATATAGTAAGCATTGATGATATTGCCCAGGCAGGTGCTAATGGAATTGTAACCTCTTTGCACCATATTCGTCCAGGTGAAGTATGGACAAAAAACGAAATTGATAAGCGGCATAAAGAAATATCTATTTTTAAAAATGGTTCAGCATCCAAAAGAAAATGGAGAGTTGTAGAAAGCCTTCCAGTTAGTGAGGAAGTTAAAAAACAATCAGGAAATTGGCAGTGTCATATTGAAAATTATATCAAGAGTATGCAAAATATTGCAGAATCTGGAGTTTTTACAATATGTTATAATTTCATGCCTATCCTAGACTGGACAAGGACTGATCTGTCTTGGCGTCTTTCAAATGGAGCAAGATGTTTAAGATTTGATCTCATTGATTTTTTAATTTTTGACGTATACATTCTGAAAAGATCAGGTGCAAAGAGTAATTATTTGAACTCTCAGCTAAAAAGTGCTGAAAAAAGATTGAAAAAATTATCACAAGTTAAAATTGATCAGTTGACCTATAATATTATAAGAGGTCTTCCAGGTTCAGTAGAAAATCTTTCGATTAATGATATTAAAAAACAAATTTTATCTTACTCTGAAATTTCTGAAAAACAACTTCGAAAAAATTTTATTGAATTTCTGTCTAGGGTTGTTCCAGCCGCCCAAGATTTAGGTATTAAATTATGCTGTCATCCAGATGACCCTCCATTTTCTCTAATGGGATTACCAAGAATTGTATCAACTGAAAAAGACTACAAAACTATTTTGGAAGAAGTTGATCTTCCAGCTAATGGAATTACTTTATGCTCGGGTTCATTAGGCGTACGACACGATAATGATGTTTTAGGTATAATGAAGCGATATGGACATCGCGTACATTTCCTTCACCTAAGAAATGTAAAAAGAGAAAACTCAAGTATTCCATCCTCGTTTTATGAAGCAGAACATCTAAACGGTGACATTGATATGATTGGTCTTATTAAAGAAATACTGTTTCAAGAAAAATGTAGACGCGATGAAGGCGTAGAGGATTGGTCTATTCCTTTTAGACCAGATCATGGGCATGAAATTTTGGATGATTTAGATCGTAGTAAGCAACCCGGGTATCCTTCAATTGGACGTTTAAAAGGTTTAGCAGAATTGAGAGGAGTTGCAAAAGCACTTGATTATGGTTTGCAAAGAACATGAAGACAAGACTTTCCAAATTGAAAAGCATAACTAAACAAGTAAGGCCAAAATACAACCCTAAAAATATTGATTATGGTATAGTCCATATTGGAATTGGTGCTTTCCACAAAGCACATCAAGCAGCAATTACTGATGAAGTAATTGAAAAAAATGGAGGTGACTGGAAGATTATAGGAGTTTCCCTTAGATCTGAAAGAGCAAAGAATGAATTAGCTCCTCAAAATGGTCTATATACCCTTTTGATAAAAGACAATTCAAATGTAAAAGCAAAAGTTATTGCGTCAATATCAAAGGTTCTTTGTTCTGCTGAAAACTCTGAGGAAGTTATAGAAGTTTTAGTTTCCCCAAAGACAAAAATAGTTTCACTTACTGTAACAGAGAAGGCTTATGGTCTTAAGAGCAAAGGCTATGGTTGCGATTTAAATCATCCTTCAGTTTCATTAGACTTAGATAACTTTGATCAACCACACGGAGTTCTAGGAATACTAGTCAAAGCACTTAGTATTCGAATGAAAAAAGATATTTTGCCATTTACTGTTCTTTGTTGTGACAATTTACCTAACAACGGGAAACTTGTCGGAGAAGGTGTAATTGATTTTGCAAAAAATATAGATCCTGTCTTGTCAAATTGGATAAGAAAAAATACAGCTTTTCCCTCAACAATGGTTGACCGAATTACACCAGCGCCAACTCAAACCACCTTGTCAGAAGCAAAAAAAATTATCGGTTTTGTTGACTTAGGAGCTGTAGAAACAGAGCCTTTTTATCAGTGGATAATTGAAGATAACTTTCCTCTAGGAAGACCTAGATGGGAACAAGCAGGAGCAATATTTACTGATAATGTTTTACCATATGAAAAAATGAAGCTTCGCATGCTAAATGGAGCACACTCAATGATGGCATATACAGGTTTTCATAGTGGACACAAATATGTCCATAATGTTATGTCTGACGAGTATTTAAAGGTTCTGATAGAACGTCATATGAATGCAGCCTCAAAAACATTAGATAATATAAGTTCGATAGACTACAATAAATATGCAAATTCACTAATTGAAAGATTCAACAACAAAGCACTTAAACATGAAACTTTACAAATTGCCATGGATGGATCTCAAAAAATACCTCAAAGAATTTTATTTCCATTAGAAGATGCTTTGAAAGCAAAAATTAATTATAGACCATTTACATTTGCAATAGCAGCATGGTTACGTCACATTTCAGGATCAACTCACGATTGTGATAATTATATTATTAAAGATCCCTTAGCAGAAAAACTTTCAAAACTAAAATTCACTTCAAATCCAGAACAATTATCAAACGAACTTTTTAATTTAGGGCTCTTAAAACCAACTTTGTTTAAAGAGCATTTAGTATGGAAGGATATTTTTTCTATTTTACAAGAAATGCTATCACGCCCAATGAAAGATGTTATTTGTTCGGAGATTAAATGAAAAATTTCGTTTCAGTTGGAGAGTGTATGATTGAACTTTCGAATATTGAAGATCGAATTTTTAAGATGGGTTTTGCAGGTGACACTCTAAATACAGCTTGGTATGCCCGTGCACTTCTATCTGATGCTTGGTCAGTATCTTTTGCAACAAAGCTCGGCAATGATGAATTATCACAAAATGCTGTTTCCTTTTTAACTGAAAATAATATTGGAACAGACCTTATTGATTATCATCCTTCACGCAAAATTGGTATTTATTTAATACACTTAAAAAAAGGAGAGAGAAGTTTCAGTTATTGGCGTGATAATTCTGCTGCAAGAACTTTAGCTGATAATAAAAGCTCATTAGAAAAAATGCTTTCAAAAGCTGAATTTATACATTTTTCAGGAATTACTCTCGCAATAATGTCTAATACTGGACGTAAATTATTTTTTAATATTCTTAAGGATCATAAACAGCGTGGCGTTGGTATTTCATTTGACCCTAATATCCGCCTTGCCATGTGGAATGACTTAACTGAAGTAAAGAAAACAATTTCTAAAGCAGCAGAATTAAGCACAATAGTGCTTCCTAGCTTTGAAGACGAAAAGTTATGTTTTAAAGATAGAAACCCAAGTGAAACAATTAGAAGATATGAAAGTCTTGGAGCAAAAATAATTGTTGTTAAAAATTCAGGTGAAAAAATTTTTGCTCTGAAAGATTCCAAAGAAATTATTTTCGATAATATTACAATTAAAAATGTTGTTGACACAACAGGCGCTGGGGATAGCTTTAATGGCGGTTTTTTAGCTTCAATACTTTCTGGAATTGATATAAATGAAGCCATTTTCAAAGCTCATAGTCTAGCTTCAAAAGTAATTTGTGAAAAGGGTGCTTTAGTACCAATGGATAAAATTTCTAAAATGCAAATTTCTGCCTGATGCATAATATAATTATTGATATAGAAATTTTAGTGATATTTTGAAATCACTCTATCCTATAAAAACGTTTTACAATAAGGTTACATTTCATGATGATTGATTCTGATATATTATTCCCTTCCGATAGAAAAACCAAAAAAATAGCACAATCTCTTTATAAAATTACAGGTAATCTGCCAATAGTATCACCTCATGGACATTGTGAAGCTTCGTGGTTTTCTAAAAATGAAAGTTTTACAAATCCAAGTGAACTTTTGATAGTACCAGATCACTACATTTTTAGGATGTTGGTCAGTCAAGGTATTTCTTTGGAAAACTTAGGTATACCAACTCATGATGGTTCGAGTTTTGAACGAGATCCAGTTAAAATTTGGAAAATATTTGCAGACCATTATTATCTTTTTCGAGGAACACCAACGGCAATGTGGTTAGACTACACATTCAAGCATGTTTTTGAGATTAGTGAACCACTTAATTCTTCAAATAGCTTGACTTTTTACAATCATATTTTGGCAAAATTACAAGAACCTTCATTCAAACCTAGAATACTTTTTGATCGATTCAATATTGAAACATTAGCAACAACAGATTCTGCTATCGATGATCTCAAAAATCATAAATTCATTATTGATAGTAATTGGAATGGAAACATTATACCCACATATCGACCTGATAACATTATTGACCCTGAAACAAAAGAATTCTCCTATAATTTAAAATTACTTGGAGAAATGACTAAAGAAGACATTAGTACCTGGAAGGGTTATCTCGCAGCTCATGCTTCTCGGCGTGATTTTTTTATAAAACATGGAGCAAAAGCTACAGATCATGGTCATTTTACACCTAAAACTTATAATTTATCCGAAGAAGAAACTTCTAACCTATATGAGAAAATATATACTGGTAATTTTTCTCAAAGCGATTCTGCTATCTTTAGAGGTCAAATGATCACAGAGATGGCAAAGATGAGTATTGATGATGGTTTAGTAATGCAACTTCATACTGGATCTAAACGTAATCACTCTTCATTAATTTATAATCGCTTTGGAGCAGACAAAGGATTTGATATTCCAACAAGTATGGACTACGTAACCGGGTTAAAACCACTTTTGGAAGCTGTAGGACTTAGTAATAAAATTACAATAATAATTTTTACTTTAGATGAAAGCTCTTATAGCAGAGAGTTAGCACCTCTTGCTGGTGTATATCCTGCTTTGAAGCTAGGTCCTCCTTGGTGGTTTTTTGATAGTTTTGAAGGAATGAAGCGTTTTCGTGAAACAACAACTGAAACTTGTGGTTTTTATAATACTGTTGGATTTAATGATGATACTCGAGCATTTTGCTCTATTCCGGCACGTCATGACTTCTCTAGACGATGCGATTGTTCATATCTAGCTCATCTTGTAACAACTGGTCGCCTCCGAATTAATGAGGCAGAAGATCTTGCAGAGGACCTTGCTTATAATCTATGCAAACGGGCATATAAAATATAGATATTTTCGAAAGATTAAAAGATTTAATATATCCACTTCATCGCCTATATAAGCACCCCTAGTTAGCAGTTTTGGCGGAAACATCAAATTTGTTGTGGTTTTAATTTTGGAATTTCTATTGAAATTTTGATAGATTTACAATAAGCATTCATTTTTTCCATCTTACCTTCTTTATTAGGTATTGGTGGATGGTTGTTCATTCTGTTAGCAAAATATTTACATTTTGCTTTGTCTTTAAAGTGTAAATTGTTATCTAATAATTGATCACCAAGCATGACTATCAATGTATAGTTATTATGACTATTTTCAGTTTTTGCGTATCCATATTCTTCAAATGAAATAAAAAAAAGAGTTAGTATGAATATGTAAAAGTGTCTCATAAGATTTTTACTCCAATGA
>Ga0208390_1000660_pt1 | contig 12500 bp, 13 predicted proteins | sample Knorr_S7_td_Surf_FD_185594 | JGI IMG/M metagenome (GOLD analysis project Ga0208390, IMG submission 185594) | Marine microbial communities from Southern Atlantic Ocean transect - Knorr_S7_td_SurfaceA_ad_6m_LV_A (SPAdes) (version 2) | ecosystem: Environmental > Aquatic > Marine > Oceanic | place...
TTTTTTTTTATCATTAACAAGATTAAGATTAAGAATACTTGATGAGATTTCATTGTGAAATGCTAAAAGAACTTTTTTTTCTTCTTTTCTAAGTTTTCTTTCCTCGTTTGAATTATTGACCTCTAAAGCTATTAAAATACCAGTTATTATTAATACAATTTCAATTAAGGCATACTTATAATAGTCCTTATTTATTTTTCCAAAATTTCTTATAATTTTTAGAATTCTCATCCATTGTTATTTACAACTAATTTACAAATTAAGTGTAAGTGACAACAAGATGATAAAATATGTATATAAAAATGATACTAATTTTATAAATTAGTGACAAGGAAAATGAAAACAGAATACGACGCTATAGTCATTGGTACTGGTGTTAGTGGTGGTTGGGCTGCTAAAGAATTATGCGAAAAAGGATTGAAAACGCTTGTTCTCGAAAGAGGAAGGATGTTATCTCATCCTCAGGATTATACTACTGCAAATATGGATCACTGGGATTTTCCATCTGGTGATAGAATAACTAATGAGATTAAAAAAAATCAACCAAAGCAAAGTAGAACAGGCTATGTTAATACAGAGTCAACTAAGCATTTATTTGTTGATGATTTAAAGCACCCTTACAATGAGGATAAGCCTTTTAATTGGATTAGAGGTTATCATGTTGGTGGTAGATCATTAACTTGGGGAAGGCAAAGCCACCGATTAACAAAATTTGACTTTGAGGGAAATGCAAAAGAAGGAATTGCTGTAGATTGGCCAATTAGATATGGAGATTTAGCCCCTTGGTATGATTATGTGGAAGATTATATAGGTGTGAGTGGAGAAAATTTAGGTTTACCACAGTTCCCAAGTGGAAAGCTTTTAAAGCCAATGGAAATGAATTGTGTTGAAAAGGTATTAAAAGAAACGCTTTCAAGAAAATATGATGATAGAGTATTAACTTTAGGTAGAGTAGCTCACATAACGGAAGGAACTAAGCCTGGCCGAGGTAGAGTAAGTTGTCAATATAGAAATCGATGCAGAAGAGGATGTCCATATGGCGCATATTTTAGCAGTAATTCATCTACTTTACCGGCTGCGGAGGATTCTGGTAATATGACATTAAGAGCTAATTCAGTAGTTCATGAAATATCGTATGATGAGTATAAGCAAAGAGCAACTGGTGTTAAAATAATTGATGCTGAAACAATGATGACCTATGAATTTAAAGCTAAAATTATTTTTGTGTGTGCATCAGCTGTAGGCTCAACCTCAATTTTACTTCAATCAAAATCAAACAGGTTCCCAAATGGACTAGGTAATGATTCCGGTGAATTAGGCCATAATTTAATGGATCATCATTTTCAAGTTGGAGCAAGAGGAAAATTTGAAGGTTTGGAAGATAGGTATTATATTGGAAATAGACCTACTGGAGTTTATTTACCAAAATTTAGAAATATTGGAGGTAAAACAAATAGAAAAGATTTCCTAAGAGGTTATGGATACCAAGGTGGTGCTTCTAGAGGTGACTGGACAAAAATGATAGCAGAGTTATCCTATGGAAAAGATCTTAAAGAAGCCATATTGGCACCTGGTGGATGGACAATGGGTCTTACTGGTTTTGGTGAAATACTTCCTTATCATGAAAATAAAATGTATTTGAATTATGATAAAAAAGATAAATGGGGTCTTCCAACAGTCACTTTCGACGCCTCTTTAAAGGAAAATGAATTAAACATGAGAAAAGATATGTTGCAACAAGCAGTTGAAATGCTTGAATCTGCAGGATTTAAAGATGTAATAGGTAGTGATAGAGATTATAATTTTGGAAACGGCATACATGAAATGGGAACTGCTAGGATGGGTCGTGATCCAAAAACATCAGTATTGAATAAATTCAATCAAATTCATTCAGCTAAGAATGTTTTTGTCACTGATGGTGCTTCCATGACTTCAGCAGGCAATGTCAACCCTTCATTAACATACATGGCATTAACTGCTAGAGCAGTAGATCATGCAGTTAAGGAACTTAATAAAAGAAATTTATAATATGAAAAGGAGACAATTACTTAAAAATTTAGGTTTAGGTGTAGGTGCAATAACATTAACTCCTGCAGTTTCAAGTTTACTACATAGTTGCACCGACGGGACAAGTTGGAATCCTGTTTTTTTTAATAAAAGTCAAATTAAATTACTTTTAAATTTAACAGAACAAATAATTCCGTCGGATGATAAAATTCCTGGTGCAAAAGAATTGAATTTGATAAAATTTATTGACTTGTATATTTTAAATATGATGAATAATAAAGAAAAAAGATTATTAAAAATATCTTTAGATTCATTTATTGAAGATTGTTTAAAAGAAAATAATTATTCAAAAATGGAAGATATCACAGAATCTGATTTAGAATCTTCATTAAAATATTTCTATAAGGATCAACTATCTATGCAAAGAAGTTGGAATACTGAGTATAATAAATTTTCAAGAAAATTAGAGAGTGACCAAACCCCTCCAATTAAAGCACTTTCTTATAGATTTCTCAACACTATAAGAAGCTTAACAATAACCTCTTTTAAATGGTCTGAAACTATTGGTGAAACAGTATTAGCATACAATCCAATTCCAGGTAGACAAGTTGGATGTGTAGATTTACAAGAGGCTACTGGTGGAAGAGCTTGGTCTCCATAATTAGTTGGGTACGTTTTTTGCTTTTTTTAAATGTGAATCCTTTCAATTTCGGTTTACTAACTTTTCTAACTGGTTTGATTGTCCTAATCATTCTATATCATTTCATAAAAGAAATTAAAAAGTAAATTTTTGTAAAACATGAAACTTTTAAAATGGATTCTTTTTTTAATTTTTATAATTTCTACAATTTTATGTTTTACAGTTGTTTTTTTAATGTATTATAATTTATCTTTTATAGATTATCCTTATTTATATTTAGGACTAATTTTTTTAACTTTATCTGTATTAGTTTTTAAATTTATTGGAAAAAAATAATGCGTGAATTTTCATCAGTTGGCCTCAATACAGGCTATTTACTTTTTCTTGTTTCACTAATTTTTCCTGCTATTAATATGTTTGGTATTATAGACAAATTATCTATCATGTCAGAAACTAATATTATTTTATTTTCATTAATAGTTGTTGTTTTAATTTCCTTTAGTGTAAATAAAGTAAGAGTTAGTAGTTATGGAATAATTAAAGAGTTATATTTTATGCCTTTTGTTAGTAAACAAAGAAGCTGGAGTCAAATAAAATATTATGCTGATGTAGATGAAAAATATGGCGGAAAAAACTCTGTTGAAAAAGTAATTTGGTTCATAGACTTCAATGATCGTGTTTGTTTGCGGTTAAAAAAGTCAAAACGAAAAAACTTAAGGAAAGTTTTAGATGTTATTGCTAAATTTGAAGATAAGTATGTTGATAATTTAGAAATTAATTACCCTTATTTCATGCGAAGGGGGTGGACAAAAGTAACATATTATAAAAAGATTGAGAATGACAAAAAATAACTCAAAAAATAAACTGAACATTATATTATTTGTTTTACTAATGGTTATTGCCTGTTCAAAAAGTGACTCAGCAGACAATGATAATGTAATTGATAATCAATCACCAACTTTAAATATTGATAAGTCGTTAATTCAGTTTGATAATACAATGATTAGTAAATCTTCTGTGGCTGCAACATTTTCTGTTCAAAGTCAAAATTTAAATAGTGAGATTTCTTTATCTGTTGGTGATAATTTTGAAATTTCTGATGATAATTCTGATTTCAAAAAAAGCTTAACAGTACAACCTAACCAAAATAAAACCCTTTACGTTAGATTTTCACCATCTGAATTGGGTACGCTAACAGGTTTGATTACTATAACTACTTCGAATGTATCACAAAAAACAATTAATCTTTCTGGTATTGCAATTAAATTAAGACATAATTATAAAACCTATATAAAAGAGCATTTGGCATTTGGATCTGGATTAAGCCAATCATCTGTTAAGTCATTTGATTTGCATGATGATATGGAGAATATAGAAAGTATTAAAATGTATATTCAACTGGAGTGCCCAAATGCTGGATGTAATGCATGGGATGTATTTGCAAACATATTAGTTAAAGAGGCTGCAAGCAATGAATGGTTGGAAATTGGAAGATATATAACACCCTACGGCGTCGACACTAGTGCTCTAGAAAGAGGAATCGAAATAGATGTTACTGATTTTAAATCTCTATTATCGGGGAGTGTAGAGTTAAAAGCTTACATAGAGGTTTGGGGCTCAGATGGTTGGAATTTGTCTGTTGATTTTGATTATACTGAGGGTGAACCTGATTATAAATACTACCAAATATCAAGAGTTATGCAGTATAATAAAAACTCTTTGGAAGGAGTAATTTATGGTGAAGATCAATCTGAATTTGATCTTGATAAAACAATTTCTTTTGGTGATAATATTCAAAGCGCCCATTTAAGAACAATCATTACAGGTTGGGGTCATGCAACACCCGCAGATTCTGATGGAAGAAGATGTGCAGAATGGTGCTTTAGAACTCACGATATTAAGATCAATGATGCTAATAGGTTCCAACACGAAATGAAAGGAATTGGGTGTAGTGCTAATCCAATTAATAATCAGGCGGGTAATTGGTCGCCTGATAGAGCTGGATGGTGTCCAGGAATGGCAGTACCATTAAGATTGGATAATTTTGATGAAAATTTAAATGATAAAACTTTAAAGTTTGAGTATGCTTTTCAGCCTTGGGTGAATGATTTGCAAACATCAGCAACGAATAAACATGCTTATTATGCTATTTCTACATTTGTGGTTTTAAAAAGTGATCAGGAAATAAGTCCTGCAGTTGTAAGTGATTAATAAAACTTAGTTTAATGTGCCGTCTAAATTAAATTGAGAAACAAAATCCCAAATTAATTGACTTGTATTTTTACCGTTGAAATTTAGTTTATCACTCCAATAATGCTCTCCATTGTAAATCTTTACATGTTGAACATATGGATTCCCAGAGTCATCATAATAAATTTGTTGTTCAATAGATTCATCCTGGTTTGTAATAATATCTACATTAAAACAGCTATTAAAATTTTTCCACCAATTGACAACATCTGTAATAGCTGTTGATCCGTATGAATCACCATCGTATAGAACCACACTATCAGCTGTCCCATGAATGTTTATCATTGCAGTAGGGACTAAAGCATTACAATTTTGGTAACTGTCATCAATCATGGTACCCGCAACAGAACCAATTGCTGCAAATTTTTTAGAGTTGCATGCAAGATAGTATGACATGAATCCGCCATTTGAGTAACCAGCTGCGTAAACTCTATTTTCGTTAATAGAATACGTTGAAGAAATATTTTCAATCATAGCCTCAATAAACCCAAAATCATCTACAGAACTTTTATTATCACTAGACGGGGCAGATGAGTTCCAATGAGGATAACCACCTAGATTAGTACCCTGAGGATAAACAATTATAAAACCTTCAGATTCAGCTAAATTTCTCATGTCAGCAGTTTCAACAAAATCAGATGCTGTACCACCAAATCCATGAAAATTAATCATCAAAGGATAATTTAAATTAGAATCATAATTTGTTGGAACATAAACTATGAATTGTCTCGTTAAGCCATCATGGCTCAATACGCTGTTAAAAAGACCTATTTGAACAGCATCACTATTTATATCATTTGCATCTTCATTTTCCTCACACGCAAATAGTAGAATTAAAATAAAAAAGATGGATTTTATTTTATAAAAAGCTTCATTCATATCTTAAAATTAGAAATATCAATTAAATTAAATAAGATATTCCAAAAATATTTTTCTTTCAAAAATGTATATTTAATGTAAAATGAGTAAAAGTCTAATAGAAAATGGTTGGTTTAGAACAATTATAATTATACCTGCATTTTTTTTCTTTGGTACAATTTTTCAGTTATTGGGAATTGGTGTTTCAGCATTATTCTCAAAACTAGGAATAATAGATTTTTCTTTAGCTGATCTTGAAACTTTAGATAACCTTCCAGCGATGACAATTATTCAATATTTTGACTTGGCGGGTATTTTCCTTCTATTGTGGATTTTTATGAAATATGTTGATAAAGAACCATTTAAAAACATGGGATTTGAAATCAAAGGGAAGAGAAATGATATTATTTTAGGAACGACCCTGGGATTATTTATGATGGCTATGGGATATGCAATATTACAATCATTAGGTGAAATTCAATTTTCCAGAATCAACTACGATTTGTCTAGTATAATATGGTTATTCATATTATTTATCGGTGTATCAGTCTTAGAAGAAACTTTTGTCAGAGGATATGTCCTAAAAAATTTATTAAAATCATTTAATCCTGTAATATCATTAGTGATATCGTCTGCACTTTTTTCTTTATTACATTTTCTTAATCCTAATGTAAATTACCTTGCGCTTGTTGAATTATTTATCGGAGGAATTGCCTTAGGAGTTTCTTATATATACACTAAAAATCTATGGTTTCCATTTGCTTTTCATTTTAGTTGGAATTTCTTTCAAGTAATCTTTGGTTTTAATGTCAGTGGACTGGATACGTACTCACTAATAGAATTTGAAATTTTAGAACCAAATAATTTAAACGGCGGAGATTTTGGTTTCGAAGGATCTTATTTATCTATTATTTTTACATTAATAATTATATATTTCCTAAATAATTATTATAAAAAGTTTAAAATAAAAAACCCCGAATAATCGGGGTTTTATCAACAGGTGTTAATTTTTAATTTTGAGCAAATTGAACAAACTTAAGTTCAAGCTGATCTCCAATTATTCTTTTTCTACTTGCTGCTCCATGTTTTCTCATCATTTGATCTGAAAATTCAGTTGCTTCAGGATATGTTTGAAAGTAATTATCAACAAGAGTTACATCCATTGTGAAATGAGTAACATCCTTGTTTTCATTATCACTTCTAGAAATTACTTTATTGAATTCCCACCAGCCTAAATCGCCCGCATCCATTCTTTTTTCATGCCATTTTTTAAAGTATTTCATTTCATAATTTTCATAATCATCATTAAGAGCTTGAAAACCATTAAAATAAACTTTTGTTTCACTTCCAGGAGGTACTTTCCATTCAGTATTGTCTAACCTTTCAACTAAAAATCTGCTTGTTTTTTTTCTAGTGCCTTGCCATTTAGCAAATTCTTTCTTGTATTTTGATTTCGATAATTTTCCTTTGTAAACTTCCATTCCTAACTCTTCCCAATTTACTTGTTTTTTTCTTTGGTCTGCATCTTTGAAACCGTTCATAACAATATAATCGGGCTTTTTTTGATGTTCTTCATTGTCAGGATTTTTAATTACTTTCCAAACAACCCAGCCACTTTGTAGATCTCTTGAGATAGCCTCTTTTTTAATTTCTGACCAAAATTTTTCAACCTCCAGGTATTGTTCTTCCATGCCTTCATTTAACCAAATAGCTTCATATGAAATTTGATTTTGTGAATAGGATATAGTTGTAATTAATATAAAAGTGATGTATAATAATTTTTTCATAATATTTAATTTAATTCAGTTGATAAATCTGGTCGAAATTGCATTTTTACAGAATTTGATCCCCACATTTCAATCGCATCATATTGAGTACCCCAATCTGCAGAAAAAGCATCTTCACCAAATTTTGTTATGTAGGCATCTCTCCAACTTGTCCCATCTGGAAGATTGGAAGAGGTTAAACTGTTATCGTGATTATCAAAACCAGAAACAATCATAAAGGTTTGATTATTACCCCCGCTAACTAACCTAAAGACAGCACGATTTCCTGAAAATTCGTTGTCAGCAAAAAGCTGTTTTAATTTTCTGTGAGGAGTCATAAAATCTTGATTTTTTCCTCTTTTAACTACATATATCTGTTGAGTATAATACTTAAGAGGTGATCTTGGCTCATCCCAACCATAACTAGCCGATTTTAAGATTTGCCATATTCTTTGACCGCTTCTATTTGCAATGTATGGGTCTACGTTTTCATTCCAATATTTCAGCTCATCGCTAGTGTCTTGATCAAAGTATGAAACATCTTTTCTCACCATCCATCTTTGATAAGCACCTTGAGATGAACCTGTCATAATTTGAAAAGCAAATATGGCTGTTTCTTCACTAGTATTATACTTTTTAGTTTTATCAGCAACAGCTTTTTCGAATTTCTCAACCATCCCTTTTTGTGGTTGGTAAGTAAAACTTATCCAATATTCAGCATTTGGATTTCTTTGAGAGTTTAGCGAAAAGCTAAAAACTATAGTAAATAATAATATTATAATTTTTTTCATAGTTTAAATTTTTATTCGTCCCAAGTGGAATCTAAATGTCTGTAAATTGAACTTGAAACTGCAGAGTTAAACTCAGTTAAATCATTTTCATTAACATATTTTTGAAAGTTTTGCCAATTAACATTTGCAGCTATTCCACCACTTTCTTTGTAGGATCTTCTGTGTAAGATTTGTTCAAGAGAATCAAAACCGTCGAACGATATACCATTATATTTGGTTGATTCTTGATCTTCATACGATGCTGATGTGACTAAAGTTGCAACTGCCCAACTAGAACCTTTAATTTCATCTAATTGTGGTTTTACAACCAATTCACCCCAGGCCCTGTTATTTTCAATGAATTTTTGTTTGTCAGGAAATGCAAATTTAAATTTATTAAATACAAAAAAGTTAGATCTACTTTTTCCCATAACAAATCCATTCATTTGCCATAATTCATTGCTGCCTAATGATTTCCAAGTCCATTTACTTGTGTCAGGCATTTCAAGGCCAAGTTCTTCAGCTATTTCAGTTGAGAAAACATTTCCGCTATTAGCATATTGTTCTGGGCTGTTGTAATGGTGAAAGAATACAAAAATATTACCGTTGGAAAAAGATCTAAACATTGCCCATCCGGCCCACTTACCGTCCTTAACACCTTGCTTAGCTAGCGGTTTGTAAAAATTTCTATTTGCTTGGATAAAAGCCCCAAGGTTTCCTTCAACTTCTAAAACATGCATTCTAATCAGGTATGGTGAAGGAGTATCATCCTGTGCATTAAGGTTTAAAAAAGGTATTGCAAAAAGCAATAAATAAATAATTTTTTTCATAATTGTTGTTTTTTGGATTTCGGAAATTATAAAAAATTAAAGTTTATTTGGAATTATTTAAAATAACATAGTTAAAAATTATGATCATCGTAATTTTGGTTTGTTTTTTTTTCAAATAATTTAATTAAAGACGTATTTAAATAAATTAATCTTATAATTGCTATTCATTTAAATAATGACTGAAGCATTAACTAAGACAGTGAGTGAGGAGCTAAAAAAATTTTACTTTAAAAATTTTAGAAGAAGAGGAAAAAGTCTAAAAACTTTAGAGTTAATTAAAGAATGTTATAATGATCAATATGATTTTTTTATTAATGAACTTAATGATATTATTGAAAAGTCATTAATATACAATGATGAAAAAAGAATAACGGAGCTTCTTTATAATTTTAAGAAAAATGAAGGTTGTAACAAAAAAATAATGAAGACCGTTGTGTATGAATTGTCAAATAAAAATAAATTATCAGGACTTAATTTAAATCAACATAAATATTTATTTGAGTTTGAAGATGAAAAATATTAACCAAAGATGTTTCAATTAAGCAATTTACAGTGGAAGTCATTTTTTAGATCAGCATCAATAGCTGGTAATTTATTTTCAAAAATAATAATGTTTTTTGGTATAATATACGTTACTCTAATGAGTTTGGCATTAGGTTTTATACATGGTGTTGGAGTGAGCGTAACCAATCCTGAGGCCGAAAAAATTGCTGATCCTTTTTTATGGATTAATAAAGAGATAATTTACATAATTGGTTATTTAATAGTCATTAGATATCTATTTCAAAAAATCCCTATTTTAAATATTAGATCTTTACTATTAACACCCTTAAAAAAATCAATGATTATTCGCTATGCAATGCATCAAACGATTTTTTCAATTTTTAATTTGGCATTGATTATTTATTTATTGATATTTTCAGCATTTGTAAATTTAGAAACGGATTCAGGTAATTTATTTCTATGGAATGTATCTATAATATTAATCATATACATTACAAACTTCTTAAATATTTTACTTAACAAAAAAGACAAGCTAGTTTTTGTTTTGTTTGTTTTATTGACAGTATTAAAAATCTTAGAGTACAATATGATTGTAGATCTTTCAGTTTATTCAGAAATGATATTTTATTCTTTTTATGAAACTCCAATCTTAGTTTTTGTTCCGCTTTTACTACTTGTGTATACATATTATTATGTTATGATGTTTTTTAGAAATAATCTTTCGATAGATACAGGCTTAAGTATGAAAGTAAAAGAAGGTAAAATGAATAATTTTGATTGGCTTAATCGATTTGGTAGTGCTGCAATTTTTCTCAAAAATGATTTAAGATTAATAACAAGAGCAAAAAGAGCGAGATCTACTACCATTATGGGTATCTTATTTGTGTTATATGGATTAATTTTTATGGTTTTTGATGATTTATATGGCGAAACAGGTGAGTTTTTTGGATTGTTTTTTTCAACTGCCGGATTTATGTTCACTTTTTGTGGTATGGTACCAAGTTGGGATAGCAAACATTATCCTTTAATGATGTGTCAAAATATTACATATTTAGATTATCTAAAGTCTAAATGGTATCTAGGAATCATTGGAACTATTTTAACAACTATTTTGGCTTTAATTATTTACTCCTACTTTGGATTGTATTATATAATTGTTTTGGTATGTTGTTCTTGTTATAATCTAGGTGTAAACTCCTATATGACACTTTGGTCAGGTGCTTTTAACAGAGCTGCTATTGATTTGGAATCAAATAAAAATGCATTCGGAGATAAAAAATCTTTTAACTCTAAAACATTACTACTCATTATTCCTCAGTTGATTTTACCAATGTTAATATTTTATTTTGTCTCAGTCGTATATGATAGATATATAGCAGCTTATTGCGTAGGAGCTATTGGAATCTTTGGAATATTTCTTAGAAATATTTTTTTTAAAATAATTTTAAAGACATACAAATCTCAAAAATATTCGGCACTTTCAGCTTACAAACAAACTAATTAATTATGATAACATTTAAAAATTTAAAAAAATCTTATGCAAAAAATGTTGTGTTAGATATTGATCTGTTAGAGATTCCTAAAGGTCAAGCATTTGGTCTAGTTGGAAATAATGGAGCTGGAAAAACTACTATGTTTAGTTGTTTGTTAGATTTAATAAAGCCAACTAAAGGAATTGTTACTAACAATGAAATTAATGTAAGAGAAAGTGAGGACTGGAAAACTTTTTCATCTGCATATTTAGATGAGTCTTTTTTAATTGGATATTTAATGCCGGAAGAATATTTCTATTTTATTGGTGAATTAAGAAATGTTAAAGAAAAAGAGGTAAATGAATTTTTAAAACAGTTTGAAGATCTTTTTAATGGAGAAATATTAGGTGGAAAAAAATACATAAGAGACCTTTCAAAAGGCAATCAGAAAAAAGTAGGAATTGTTGCTGCTTTAATAGGATCACCCTCTGTTATTATATTAGATGAACCTTTTGCTAATCTTGATCCAACAACCCAAATTAGGCTTAAAAAAATTATAAAAAAACTATCCACTTATAACCGTGTTACAGTATTGATTTCAAGTCATGATTTGCAAGATGTCACTGAAGTTTCTGAAAGAATTGTTTTATTAGAGAAAGGAAAAATAATAAAAGACATAAAGACCAGTGAAAAGACACTTAAAGAATTAGAGTCTTATTTTACAAAGGAATAATATTTATTTTTCATAACAATCTTTAATTCAAAAAATAGCAATAATAAATAATAGCCATCTTAGCTCACCAAATTTTGGTAAGATTTTTGGAGTATTTTAAAAAACAAATAACATGAAAAATTTTTTATTATCAATTATATTGATGACTTGTCTGAATTTAAATTCTCAAGTTCAGATGGATTTAACTAAAAGTAGTATTAAATGGATAGGAAAAGAAATTACGACAAAAGAACATTTTGGAGCCTTGAAGTTTTCTAAAGCTCAACTTGAGTTTAACGGTGATGTATTAACCGGTGGCGAATTTATGGTTGATATGACCACACTCGATGTTCAGGATTTATCTGGGGGAGGTAAACAAAGACTAGAAGGTCATTTAAGATCTGATGATTTTTTCTCTGTTGATAAACACCAAACTTCGTATCTTAAAATAAATGAAGTTCTACCGCCAGAGCTTTCTAGGATAGAAGCTGATAATAACAGTTTTGAAGTTAGTGGTGAACTGACTATAAAAGGCATAACTCATCCCATAGTATTTACAATAAAACCTGTAAGTGATCAAAGTTATGTTGCCGATCTAACTTTCGATAGATCAGATTATAATGTTAGATTTAGATCTGGCTCTTTTTTTGAAAATCTGGGAGACAAGCTAATTCTAGACGATATTAAACTT
>Ga0208390_1000661_pt1 | contig 12499 bp, 11 predicted proteins | sample Knorr_S7_td_Surf_FD_185594 | JGI IMG/M metagenome (GOLD analysis project Ga0208390, IMG submission 185594) | Marine microbial communities from Southern Atlantic Ocean transect - Knorr_S7_td_SurfaceA_ad_6m_LV_A (SPAdes) (version 2) | ecosystem: Environmental > Aquatic > Marine > Oceanic | place...
TTTATCATTGGTTTTTCAAATGTTTCGTAAATATTGATCATTTTCTCGTCTTTCAAACTTTTATTAAATTTTTTATATAATCTAAAAGTAACATCAGCGTCCTCTGCTGCATAATCTTTGGCCTTTTCTAAATCAACAAAACTAAAATTAATTTCTTTTTTTCCAGTACCAACTAAGTCTTTAAATGCTATAGGTTTATGATTTAAATGAATTTCGGATAAAGTATCCATATTGTGTCTATTTTTACCTGAGTCTAACACGTACGACATAAGCATGGTATCCTCCATAGATGTAATCTTAATACCGTGTTTAAATAGCACAATGAAATCAAACTTAATATTTTGCCCTATTTTTTTTATACTCGGGTCTTCGAGCAAAGGTTTAAGTTTTTTTAATGTTTGATCTTTATTAATATTTTTTTTTGATTTATGCCCTACAGGGATATAGCAAGCTTTACCAATTTTAGAACTAAGTGAAATTCCAATAAGATCTGCTTGATGAGGATCTAGGGAACTTGTTTCTGTATCTACCGCCACTTCTCCTGCTTCCTCAGCCTCTTTAATCCAACTGTCGATTTCATCAAGATTTGTTATTAAATAATATTTTTTTCTATCGATAGCTTTTTGTTTTTCATCAGTTTTAACAATATCTTTTTCTGAAGTTAATTTCGGTTCACCATAAGCTGAAATTGCTGAGCTTAGCAATCTATTAAACTCCATTTCTCTTAAAAATTTATAAAGTTTATCTTTATCGATTTCCTTTAATTCAAACTCTGTTAAAGACCTGTCTACAGGAGCATCATTTTTTAAAGTAACTAATTTCTTACTAATTAATGCTTTGTCTTTATTCTCAATAATTGTTTCTCTTCTTTTATTCTGCTTAATTTCATTAGCAGATTTTAAAAGTGTTTCCAAATTTCCATATTTATTTATCAATTCTGCAGCTGTTTTTACTCCAATACCAGGCACACCGGGAACATTGTCACTGCTGTCTCCAGCTAAAGCTTGAACATCAATTACCTTTGAAGAGTCTACTCCAAATTTTTTTTGTACATCTTCATCAGAAATAAATCTATTTTTCATCGGGTCATAAATTCGGACGTTTTTTTTGAACAATTGCATTAAATCTTTATCTGAAGATACAATTGTAACATTTGCACCTTTTTTTAAAATTTGATCTACATAGGTCGCAATAAGGTCATCTGCTTCATAATTAGCAAGCTCAACTGAAGGTAGATTAAATGCCAAAACAGATTTTCTAATATATTCAAATTGTGGAGCTAAATCGTCTGGTGCTTCAGATCGGTTCGCTTTATAGTCACGGTAAATTTCATTTCTAAAAGTTTTTCTTGCTGAGTCAAAAATAACTGCAAAGTGTGTGGGCTTTTGTTTATTTTGATTTGATTTAGAGTCTTCTAATAATTTAAATAACATGCTGCAAAATCCACTTACAGCACCGGTTGGTAGTCCATCACTTTTACGTGTTAAAGGTGGTAGAGCATAATAAGCCCTAAAAATATAACCTGAGCCATCAATCAGATAAAAATGATCAGATTTTTGAATTTTACTCATTATAAATAAATATAGATTATGAATAGAAATAAGAGTATTATTTTTTATGGATGTTATAAAGCAAAATACTCACACTCAAATAATTAAATCAGTAATTGTAATTTTTTTAGGTTCAGTAATGCTTGCAATCTCTGCTAAAATTAAAATACCATTTTATCCAGTGCCTATGACAATGCAAACCTTTATGGTTTTATTTTTAGGTGTCTGTTTTGGATACAAAATTGCAATTTCTACAGTTGGATTATATTTAATAGAGGGTGTTCTAGGATTGCCAGTTTTTTCTAATTCTCCTGAAAGAGGTGTAGGTTTAGTCTATTTCACTGGCCCTACTATGGGCTACCTTATAGGATTTATCTTTGCTAGTTTTTTAGCTTCGTTTGTGAAAATCAAAGATAATTATTTCATTATTTTTATTAAATTAGTAGTAGCAGTTTCAATAATTTATATCTTAGGTGTGTTATGGCTAGGAACTTTGATAGGTTGGAACAAACCTATTTTTCAATTAGGAGTAATGCCATTCTTATTAGCAGAATTATTTAAGATTGTTTTGCTTACAGTTATTTCCAAGTATGTTTTAAAATTTAGAAAATTTATTTAGGGGATCTTTTTGAAAGAATTCGTTGTAGGGTTCTCCTATGCATTTTTAATCTTCTAGCTGTTTCAGATACGTTCCTGTTGCACAATTCAAACACTCTATGAATATGCTCCCATTTTACTCTGTCTGCTGACATCGGATTTTCTGGTGGAGCAGCCTTTTTTGATGGATCAGCTAACAAAGCTTTTTCAACGTCGTCTGCATCTGCTGGTTTCGCTAGATAATCAATTGCCCCCTCTTTAATAGCAGCTACTGCTGTTGGAATATTTCCATAGCCAGTTAACATTATTATTCTGCTAGAAGAATTTGTATTTTGGATTTCTTTAACTACCTCTAATCCATTACCATCTCCCAACCTCAGATCTACTACTGCAAAACCTGGTTTTTTAGCTTTGACTGAATCTATACCTTTTTTTACACCCTCAGCTTGAATAACCTCAAAACCCTTCTTTTCCATAGCTCTAGCTAATCTTTCTCTAAAAGGATTATCATCATCAACAATAAGTAACGATTTATTGTCGAAATCAGCTAAATTTTGTAAAGGTGCTTCATTTTTCATGTGTTATATATGGACATTTTTTTCCACAATTCAATAGGCCATTATTTGCTTTACATTAATTAACTAATGAATTAATTGCTGCAATTACTAAAGTTTTTTAAATAAAAAGACTTTTTTTGTTAAATTTTTTTAGGGAGCATTTTAGATGCAAAAATTTAAGTCGGTTGAAGAGTTAGTAACTCAACTGAAACCGGATAAACCAGTCTACTGTATAAGAAAGAATTCTATTCTTTCAGCTTCTAATTACTTTCAAAAAAAATTTCCAGGTGAGATATTATATGCTGTAAAAACAAACCCTCATGAAGAAGTAATTAAAACTCTTATTGAAAGTGGAATAAAACAATTTGATGTTGCTTCAATAGAAGAAATAAAAGCTGTACGAGAATTTAGTCACTCAGCTAAATGTTCCTATATGCACACAATAAAAAGTAAAAACAGTATATCCGAAGCATACTTTAAATATGGGATAAAAACATTTGCTTTAGATACTAAAGATGAACTTATTAAAATTATAAAAAACACAAATAACGCTAAAGATCTTGAATTATTTGTGAGAGTGGCTGTATCAAATGAGCATGCAGAAATAGATTTATCTAAAAAATTTGGTGCTTTAAATTCTGAAGCAGTAGGATTATTACGATTAGTAAAACAATACGCAAAAAAAATAGGTTTAAGTTTCCATGTTGGATCTCAGTGTATGCATCCTATTTCTTATCACAAAGGTATCACTGAAATTGGAAATATCATTAAAAAAACTAAAATTAGTCCTGATTATATTAATGTTGGCGGTGGGTTTCCCACGATATACCCTGACTTAATTCCACAGTCTTTAAATAATTATCTAAGTGAAATTAAAAAAAGTTTAGAAAATTTAAAATTAAATAATAAGACAGAAATTATTTGTGAGCCTGGAAGAGCCCTGGTAGCAGAGAGTGGATCTACCATAGTGAGAGTTAATCTAAAAAAGAAACAAAAACTTTATATAAATGATGGAACCTATGGAACACTTTTTGATGCTGGAACTCCAAACATAATTTTTCCATCTAAAATGATTAAAGATAGCTCTAACAAAATTATTTCCAAAAAATTAACTGCGTTCGATTTTTATGGTCCTACTTGCGACAGTATGGATTATATGAAAGGCCCCTTTTTACTTCCAAATAATATTAAAGAAAATGATTACATTGAGCTTGGACAACTAGGAGCTTATGGATTGACCTTCAGAACACAATTTAATGGATTCTTTTCAGACGAAATTTATGAAGTTGAGGACCAACCAATTATGACGCTTTATGATAAAGATGTTAATAAAGCTATAATGGTTGCTTAATGTCAGAAGAAAAAAAATTTGGTCATAACAGTAAAAAAGATTTTTTAAAAAATCCGGTTCAGCACATTAATATTACTTCTTTTGATGCACGAAAGATTATTGCCTCAATGGAAAAAATGTCTTTTGTTTCAAGAGAAACTGCAAATGCTGCTAAAATATATAATCAAATGCTGAAAGATAAAGATTGTACAATTTTTTTAACATTAGCTGGCTCTACTTCTGCAGCGGGATGCATGCATATCTACAGAGATATGGTGAAATACAATATGGTAGATGCAATAGTTGCAACTGGAGCATCAATAATAGATATGGATTTTTTTGAAGCGCTTGGCTTTAAACATTACCAAGGATCACAATACCAAAATGATAATGAGCTAAGAGATAATTACATAGACAGAATTTATGATACATTTATTGATGAAGAGGAGCTTCAAATGTGTGATAAAACGATAGGAAAAATAGCTGATAAACTTGAGCCAAAATCTTACACGTCAAGAGAATTTATAGAAGAGATTGGAAAATATCTGATATCAAATGCAAAAAAGAAAGGGTCTTTGATTGAGACAGCTTATAAAAATGAAGTTCCAATATTTTGTCCAGCATTTACTGACTCTAGTGCAGGATTTGGGCTTGTAATGCATCAAGAAAGAAATCCTAAAAGTCATGTTACTATAGACTCAATAAGGGAGTTTAGAGAACTTACCGAAGTGAAAATAAAGTCTAAAAGTTCAGGATTATTTATGATTGGTGGAGGTGTTCCTAAAAATTTCATACAGGATACTGTAATTTGTGCAGAACTCTTGGGAAAAAACGTGGACATGCATAAGTATGCAATCCAAATCACAGTTGCTGACTCAAGAGATGGTGCTTGTAGCAGCTCAACATTAAAAGAAGCAAGTTCATGGGGCAAAGTTGATTCAGCCAAGGAACAAATGGTATTTGCTGAAGCAACTAGTGTTTTGCCATTAATAGTAAGTGATGCCTATCATACTGGTGCATGGAAGAATAGAGATAGAAAAAAATTTTCTAAAATATTTTGATTAATGGTCAAAAAAGTAAAAATTGGAATTATTCAAAGTAAAATTTCAGATAATATCAAGTCAAATATTATATCAGCAATTAAAAGTATTAAAAAAGCAGCATCCAAAAAAGCTAGGATAATTTGTTTACCAGAGCTATTTTTATCAACTTATTTTTGTCAAACAGAAAATCACTCAAATTTTAAACTCGCAGAAAAAATACCAGGTAAAATAACAGATATATTTTCTAATTTAGCAAATGAATTGGGGGTAATTCTAATCCTTTCATTATTTGAAAAGAGGACTTCAGGTTTTTACCATAATACAACTATTATAATAAATGAAAGAGGTAAAATATTAGCTAAATATAGAAAAATGCATATTCCAGATGATCCAGGATATTATGAGAAATTTTATTTCACTCCTGGAGATTTAGGATTTAAGTCAGTCAAAACAAAATTTGGTAAAATTGGACCTTTAATATGTTGGGATCAATGGTTTCCAGAGGCTGCGAGATTAACAGCACTTAAGGGTGCGCAAATAATTATTTATCCAACAGCTATAGGATGGCATCCAAAGGAAAAAAAAAAATTTGGTAAATCTCAATTAGACTCCTGGATCACAATGCAAAAATCTCACGCAATAGCAAATGGAACTTTTGTAGTTGCCATTAATAGAGTTGGAACAGAAAGCAAGGGTAGAAAAAAAATAGAATTCTGGGGAAATTCAATGGTAATAAACCCTAGTGGTCAAATAATTGGAAAACTTAGTAACAATAAGCAACAAATTTTAATTCGTGAGATCGATTATAAAAAAATTGATAATGCCAGAGAACATTGGCCCTTTTTAAGGGATAGAAGAATAGATTTTTACAAAGGAATACTAAAGAATCCTGAAGATGAATGAAAAACTCAATGACTTTAGAATGCCTGCAGAATGGGAAAATCAAAAGTCTGTATGGATTGCTTGGCCTTATAATAAATATGATTGGCCAGGATTATATAAATCTATTCCTAAAGTAGTTTTAGAGATAATTTATAAAATTTCTAAAAGCCAAACAGTTAATTTGTTAGTTCATAAAAAAGTTAAAAAAATTAAAAAGTTAATTCAATTAAGCAAAATTAAGAATATTAATTTTCATAAAATTAAAACTGACAGAATTTGGTTAAGAGACTCAGGACCGATATTTTTAATTAACAAAAAAATTAAAAAAAAATTAATATTAGATTTTCGATTCAATGGATGGGCTAAATACAATAATTTCAATAATGATAATAAAATTACTGATAAAATAAGTAAGTTGGTCAAATTAAAAAAAATTGAGCCAGTTATAAAAAAAAATAAAAATTTAATAAAAGTAATAATGGAAGGTGGAGCTTTTGATGTTAATGGTGTGGGATCAATAATATTAACTGAGGAATGCTTATTGAGCAAGATTCAAGAGAGAAATAAAGATTTAAAAAAAAAAGACTATGAGAAATTATTTAGCAAATACTTAAATATCAAAAATTTTATATGGTTAAAAAAAGGAATTATAGGAGATGACACTCATGGTCATGTTGATGATATTTCAAGATTTGTCTCTAAGAATACGATTATGACAGCAATTGAAAGTAATAAAAAAGACAAAAATTACAAAAATCTTTATGAAAATTTAGATATCTTAAAAAAATCTAAAAATCAAAATGGGCGAAAATTTAAAATCGTAAAAGTGCCTATGCCTTCACCTATTTATATAAAAAAAACTAGAGTCCCTGCAAGTTACCTAAATTTTTATATTTGTAATAAAAAAGTACTATTACCAATTTTTAAAGTAAAAGAGGATAATATTGCTATTAAAATTTTTAGAAATTTTTTTAAAAATAAAAAAATTGAAACAGTTGACTGTAGTAAATTGATATGGGGTTTTGGGGCAATACATTGCATGACACAGCAAGAACCTAAAATCTAGCTAAGCTGCTTTAAGTGTACCAAGTAATAGTCTAAAGGGAATCAGCATTATTAAAGCTACAAAAAATTTTACTGCTAAGTCTCCAAAAGATAAGGTTATCCAAGGTATTCCTGTTCCGTAGAAAGATATTGAAAAAAATAAAAAAGTATCAACTGTTGATCCAATCAAAGATGACGTCAAAGGAGCAACAAACCATTTTTTTTGTCTCAACTGATCAAATATTTGCACATCTAAAAGTTGTGCAATTATAAAGGCTGTTCCTGATCCAATTGCAATTCTTATGGATATAAGATCTGTAAAATTTGTTGAAAATATTAGTGTAAATAAAATTCCTATTGTAAAACCAATATAAACAATTTTTCTAGCAACTATCTTACCAAATGATCTATTAGCTAAATCTGTAATTAAAAAAGCAATAGGATAACTAAATGCCCCATAAGTTAATATTTCCTCTAAACCATAATATTTAATTGGAAATTGAACTAAATAATTAGATGCCAGTACAACTAAACCCATTAAAAATGAGAGAATAAAAAATATCTTTTTCATTGAGCTGTTTTAGATTGAACCTGTTTCTTTTGAAACGGAGATTTAATAAGCAAGTTTTTTTTTAATTTTTTTAATCTTGGTGATAAGTTTTTATTTTTAACAGTTTTAAGGAACTCATCAAAACTACCTTTTTTATCAACAGATCTTACACCTGCATTGCTGACCGTGAGCTTCATGCTTCTTTTTAAAAGTTCACTTGTAAACTTTACTTTTTTTAAGTTTGGTAAAAATCTTCTTTTTGTCTTATTATTCGCATGACTTACGTTGTGTCCTTTAAGAGGAATTTTACCAGTGAGTTCACATTTTTTCGACATAATAACAAAAAGTATATAAATTGAGATTACGACCGCGTCAAGTTTATATAATTTAAGAAATTGTTTTTTTTCCTATTATTTCACTAAAGTGCTTAACACCGTCTTTTAACATCAATTCCTTTAGCTCTTTTTTAATTAGGTTCACAATATTAGGTCCTCTGTAAACCATCCCTGTATAAAGTTGGATGTAACTTGCTCCGGCCAAAAACTTCTTATAAGCACTTATTCCTGAGTCCACTCCCCCAACTCCAATTATTTTAATTTTTTTACCTATAATTTCATAAAATTTTTCAATCAATTTTGTTGATTTTTCCTCTATCGGTTTTCCTGAAAGGCCACCTTTTTGATGTTTTTGAATATCATTTAGTTCATCTCTGGTTGAGTCTGAAGTATTAGATAAAATTACTGCTTCTATATTATTTTTTAAAAGAACATCAGATATTTTAGGTATTTCTTGATCCTTTATATCAGGCGAAACCTTAACAACGATTGGAATGTTCGAATTAAGGACTGTTTTTTCATTATTAATAATTTGTAGTAATTTATTCAACTTATTTTGATCATGAAAATTTCTAAGCTCTTCTGTATTAGGAGATGAAATGTTGATTGTAATATAATCAGCAATTCTATGAAAGGCTTTTAAACATTCGATATAGTCGTTGTGTCTATTATTTGTATCTTTATTAGGACCAATATTAATTCCAAGTAAGCCGATCTGTTTGTTTGATAAAATCCTATCAGCAATATTTTTTGCACCTAAGTTATTAAAACCTAATCTATTTATTAAGGCTTCATCCTCTACTAGTCTAAAAACTCTAGGTTTAGGATTACCGTATTGTCTTAGAGGTGTAACGGTACCAGCTTCTACAAAACCAAATCCAAGCTTAAACAATGAATTATAAACTTCAGCATTTTTATCAAATCCAGCTGCTACTCCAATCGGATTAGCTATGTCTTTATTGAATAATTTGGTTTTAAATAAATCATTATCTTTATTCGAATCTAAAATATTTGGAACAAAATTCAATTTTAACGATTTTATTGCTAAACTATGCGCTATCTCTGGATCTAGTTTAAAAATTAAAGATCTTAAATTTGAAAACATTATTTAATTCTACTTATTATAAGATCTTTTGTTTCTTTAACACCAAAAAAACTTATAAAAAAACCCATTCGAGGACCATTTTCGTCTCCAAAAACAACTTCATAAATCAATCTAAACCAATCTCTTAAATTTTCTGAATATCCGTTATCTTTGCCAGTTGAATAGATTAATGTTTGAATATCCTCTGGAGACATTTTGTCATTACATTCATCAAGTGTTTTAATTAATGCTTCTAATGCTTTTTTTTCTTTTTGATCAGGTGTTTTATATTTCTTTTTAGTTTTAATTACATCGTTGAAATATTTTATTGCATATCCAACTAGATCGTCAAAGATAGGCTGTTCTTTTTCAGAAATATCTTCTTTATATCTTTTAACAAATTTCCACAAAAGTTCTTTATTTTCGGCATTACTTGTTTCAACGAGGTTTAATAGCATCGAAAAAGACATAATCATTTTTTCTCTAGGAACTTTTCCATTATGTACATGCCAAACCGGGTTCATCAATAATTGAAGTTCGTCTTGAGTTTTAGCCTTCTCTATAAGTTCAAGATATTCATCAACTGCTTTTGGAACTATCTCGTTGTATAGTTTTTTTGCTCTTTTTGGATTTTGATACATATAAAGTGATAAACTTTCTGGAGAAGCGTAATCTAACCACTGTTCTATTGTAATTCCATTACCTTTTGATTTGGAAATTTTTTCTCCTTTTTCATCTAAAAAAAGTTCATAAGCAAAACCCGCTGGGTTTTTTTTTCCAATCAAGTTAATTATTTTAGTTGATAAAATTGCACTTTCGATTAAATCTTTTCCATACATTTCAAAATCTACATCTAAAGCATACCACCTCATTGCCCAGTCAACCTTCCATTGTAATTTACAATGACCGTCTAAAATACTAGAGGCTAAATCTTTACCACCATTATCAAAGACTATTTCTGACTTTTCTTTATTAATTTCTTTAACTGGAATTTCTAGAACGTGATTTGTGTCTGGACAAATTGGTAAAAATGGGCTGTAAGTTTTTTGTCGTTCCTTTCCTAAAGTAGGTAAAATAATATTCATGATCTGCTCGTAATTTTCTAAAATAATTTTAAGAGTTGAATTAAAAAAACCTGATTTATAAAGTTTAGTAGAGCTTTTAAAATCATATTTAAAATTAAAATCATTTAAAAAACTTTTTAATTTTTCATTATTATGTTCACCAAAACTTTTATATTTATTAAAAGGGTCCGGAACTTGTGTCAAAGGCTTATGAAGATTTTTTTCTAAAATTTCTTTATTCGGTACATTGTCTGGAACTTTTCTAAGACCGTCCATATCATCTGAAAATGTGATTATTTCTGCTGGAACATCAGTTAAATGTTTTAATGCATTAACTATCATTGATGTTCTTGCAACCTCACCAAAAGTTCCAATATGAGGAAGTCCACTGGGTCCATAACCTGTTTGCAGAGTAATTTTTCCTTTTTTTTCAATAATAGATTTTCTTTCTCTAAGCATTTTTTTTGCTTCAACAAACGGCCAAGCACTTGTTTTGTCTAAATTCTCTTTTTTAATCATGAATAATTCAAATATAATCTAATATTAGTGGTTAAGTTTATTCTTATAGAGTTGAAATTTATTTACCATAAAATAATCTCTTTTCAAAATGTCTAATTATAAAACAGTTTTTTTTACGTTAGGAATATTACAGATAATTCTTGGAATTTTTATGTTCATTCCAATAATAGCTCAATTTTTTTATCAAGAGATTGACTCATCTTTTTTTGGCGCTTCTATAGTAACAATTATTTTTGGTACATTATTTTTCTTATCAAATCTGGACCACGAAAATAAATTAAATTTACAACAAGCCTTTTTATTAACTGCCTTATCCTGGCTAAGTGTCGCTATTTTTGGATCTTTACCTTTTTTTTTCTCGAATCTAGATTTCTCGTTTACCAACGCTTTTTTTGAGAGTATGTCTGGCATCACCACCACTGGATCAACTATAATTGCAAACTTAGAAAATATGCCAAAGAGTATTCTTTTGTGGAGAGCAATACTTCAATGGTTAGGTGGAATAGGAATAATTATAATGGCGATAACGCTTATGCCCATAATGAATGTGGGTGGTATGCAATTGTTTAAAATTTCAAGTAATGATTCCTCTGAGAAAGTGCTTCCTAAATCAAAAGAAATTGCTGTTCGATTAATCTATATTTATTCAGCTTTAACAATGATGTGTGCATTAACTTATTACGTGTTTGGGATGAGTTTTTTTGACAGCATAACCCACTCTATGACTACTTTAGCAACTGGGGGATTTTCGAATTACAATGAGTCGATTGGTTTTTTTGACAGTTTAGCCATTGAAATTTCAGCTATGTTTTTTATAATTTTAGGTAGTTTACCATTTATTTCATATATTAAATTTATTAATGGAAATAAAGATATCTTTTTTTCAGATACTCAGATAATAACTTTTTTTAAGATAATATTCATAAGTATTATAATTTTATCGATATATCTTATTTTCAATAACTCAGAGACTTATAATATACGTTCAATATTCTTTAATGTAATTTCAATTCTTACTGGAACTGGTTATGTCAATGCACAATTTGACAACTGGGGAGGTTTTTCTTTATTAATATTCTTGTCCTTAATGTTTATTGGAGGATGTGCGGGATCAACAACTTGTGGTGTAAAAATTTTCAGATTTCAGATACTATATTTATTTATAACAAATCAGCTAAAAAAGATAATTTATCCGAAAGGAGTATTTATTATAAAATACAACCAAAGTTCAATTGATGAAAAATTTATCTCGTCTATAATTTCATTTATATTTTTTTACATTGTAATTTTCCTCATTTTAACTGCTTTACTTTCTTTGACTGGTCTAGACTTTGTTACAGCAATTTCTGGAGCTGCAACATCAATTTCTAATGTTGGACCAGGACTTGGGTCAGAGATAGGTCCAAATGGTAATTTTTCATCTTTGCCAGATGTATCTAAATGGATCCTTTCATTGGGTATGATACTAGGAAGATTAGAATTATTTGCAATATTGGTTTTATTTTTACCATCTTTTTGGAGAAATTAATAATGATAGAATTTAAAAAACAGTCTTTTTCAGAAACTTTCTCAATTTACTTTGATCGTAGAATGTTAAAAATCTTGTTATTAGGCGCAATTTCAGGTTTCCCTTGGGTATTAATTGGAAGCAGCCTTAGCTTGTGGTTAAAGGAAGATGGACTTAGTAGATCGACAATAGGATGGGCAGGCTTAATTTTTGGAGTTTATGCATTTAACTATTTGTGGGCACCTTTAGTAGATAGAATACAAATACCTTTTTTAACAAAAAAAATCGGTCACAGAAGGGGGTGGATAATTTTTATGCAAATTATCATTTTATTTTCACTTATCTTATGGAGTATTTCTAATCCAACACTAAATTTAGCTTTTGTAATTTCTGTAGGATTAATCATTGCAGTTGCATCCGCCACACAAGACATAACT
>Ga0208390_1000662_pt1 | contig 12488 bp, 11 predicted proteins | sample Knorr_S7_td_Surf_FD_185594 | JGI IMG/M metagenome (GOLD analysis project Ga0208390, IMG submission 185594) | Marine microbial communities from Southern Atlantic Ocean transect - Knorr_S7_td_SurfaceA_ad_6m_LV_A (SPAdes) (version 2) | ecosystem: Environmental > Aquatic > Marine > Oceanic | place...
AGAAAGAGGTGCATGTCCAGATGCTGCAGAATATGGTTTTAAAGAAAGGTTTTCAAACAAAACTGCAATTGCACCAACTGCATCTATTTCAATAATCTGTGGAGGTGCATCACCAGGAGTAGAACCTATCGCAGCTAATAGTTACACCCATAAAACTTTGTCAGGATCTTTCAATGTTAGAAATAGATATCTTGAAGAGATTTTAGAAGGTCATGGTAAAAACGATGATGAAACATGGTCAACAATAACGACTAACCAGGGTTCAGTTTCACATCTAGATTTTTTAACTGAATTAGAAAAAGATGTTTTTAAAACTGCTTTTGAATTAAATCAAAAATGGATCATTGAATTAAGTGGCGATAGAACACCATTTATTTCTCAAGCACAATCAGTCAACTTATTTTTACCAGCGGACGTTCACAAAAAAGAATTACATAGAATTCATTTTGATGCTTGGAAAAAAGGTTTAAAAAGCCTTTATTACTGCAGATCAAAATCAATTCAAAGAGCTGAAAATATCAATGATGCTAAATCAACAGATGTTACAGCCAATGTATATAAATCCGAAAATAATCAACCAAACCAAGAACAAGAATACGAGGAGTGTTTATCATGTCAGTAACAGAAAAAATCAAAATGCCAAACAAAGAAATAGTTCAGCCAAAAAAAATGGGTTTATTAGTTGAAAATCCAGTTTACAAACCTTTCAGATATCCATGGTGTTATGATGCATGGTTAACCCAACAAAGAATTCATTGGTTACCAGAAGAGGTGCCATTAGGTGACGACGTTAGAGATTGGCAAAAGAATTTAAGTCAATCAGAAAAAAATTTATTAACTCAGATATTTAGATTTTTTACACAAGCTGATGTTGAAGTTAGTAATTGTTATTTAAGACACTACACAACTGTATTCAAACCAACCGAAGTTTTAATGATGATGACAGCATTTGCTTCTATGGAGACAGTGCATATTGCGGCTTACTCTCATTTATTAGATACAATTGGAATGCCTGAGTCAGAATATTCTGCGTTCATGAAGTATAAAGAAATGAAAGATAAATATGACTACATGCAAAATTTTGACATGAGTTCAAAAGAGGATATTGCAAAAACAGTTGCTGTTTTCAGCGCGTTCACTGAAGGCCTTCAACTTTTTGCAAGTTTTGCAATTCTTTTAAATTTTCCAAGACATAATAAAATGAAAGGAATGGGTCAGATAGTTACTTGGTCTGTTAGAGATGAAACTCTTCATTGTAATTCAATGATTAGAATTTTCAAAGAGTTCATAAAAGAAAATCCAGAAATATGGAATGCAAAATTAAAAAAAGAACTTTATGAAGCATGCAGAACTATCATAGAGCATGAAGATGCTTTTATTGATTTAGCTTTTGAAATGGGTCCAATGGAAGGTTTAACAGCTAAAGAAGTCAAAGATTACATTAGATTTATTGGAAATAGAAGATTAACTCAATTAGGTTTAGAGCCTATTTATGATGTTCAGAAAAATCCATTAGGATGGTTAGATACAATGTTAAATGCTGTTGAACATATGAACTTTTTTGAAGGTCGTGCAACGGAATATTCAAAAGCATCCACAAAAGGATCTTGGGTAGAAGCATTTAGTTAATACACAAACAAGATAAGCCTTAAATCAAATAAGCATCGTGAAGTGTTTATGGTTATGAGGACTCAATAGAAAAATATATTATGATTGAACAAGCTAGTATTTATTTAACAGCTATGATTTTAGGAATAATGTTATTTTTTTCATTTGTAATTGCTCCGGTAGTATTTACTACCTTGGACGAAACTAATGCTCGAAAGTTTATAAGAAGAATATTTCCCTTCTATTATAACGTTAATTTAGGGATAAGTTTAATTGTTTTACTAACATTTATTTTTTTAAGTAAGCTAGGAGTTGATTTCTACTTAATATTAGCAATTAGCTCGTTATTTGCCATATCAAACTATCTTTTAATGCCGTTAATTAATAAATATAGAGATGAGAAGCAAGATAAAAAATTTAAATACTCACATTTCATATCTGTTGTGATTAATTTTGTGCAGATGATTTTCCTAGTTTTGTTACTTATTTAAGGAATATAATAACAAATTTTAAGTGTCTAGATTTAAAAAATGAATACTAAAAAGTTTTTTGTCGTCAACCCAAGTCTTTTTAATTTTCCATCCAGCTTTATTAACTATATTCCTAAAGGATTTAATTGTGTATTTATGAGAATTCTCGGTGTGTATCTCCTCATTTTTTCTAATTAAATATTTTGAACCATTTATTTTAATATTATTATTTTTTCTAGATTTTAATCTCATCTCAATTCTTTTCTTTTTCGTATTATAAATGGCCAAATGTTTATATAAATTTAAGTTTATATCACCACCTAATTCATTGTTAATTCTTTGTAAAATATTTTTGTTAAATTCTGCAGTTACACCTTTTTTATCATCGTAAGCAGAAATTAAAGTTGGAATATCTTTAACCAAATCAACACCAATGATAATTTTTTTTGCTTTAAATTTCGATTTAAGTACTTTTAAAAACTTAACAGCCTCATTTGTTTCAAAATTACCAATAGTTGATCCTGGAAAAAAAATAATTATATTTTCTGATGATTTGATTTTAAAAGGTGGTTTATTGTTACTTGAGAAATCATATCCTTTTGGGGTAATAGCTACTTTTGGAAATTTCTTTTTAAAGTTTTGAGATATTTTAGTTATATAATCTTCAGAAATATCTAAAGGTATATATTTTTTTGGTTTTTTTAGGCAGTTGAGAAAAATAGCAATTTTTTTGGTATCTCCAGCGCCTGGTTCAATTATAACAGCTTCTTTACCTATTTTTTTTGCAATTTCAATTTTATTTTCTTTTAAAATTTTTCTTTCTGTTCGTGTTGGATAATACTCTTCCAACTTAGTAATTTTTTCAAAAAGTTTTGACCCATGGAAGTCGTAAAACCATTTAGAGCTTATCTTTTTGTTTTTCTTACTTAAGCCTAGACTTATTTCTTCTGAAAATGATTTCATTTTATATTAGGTACAACTAAAAGACGACTAATTGGCATTGAAAAACGTCCTAGTCTCTGAATATGATTACTCTGTTTAGATACTGTGAGGAGTTTAGATAGACTTGTGATCATTAACTTTCTTTTCTCTGGCTTCAAGACAAATGTAGCATAAAAAAATCCAGCTGCAATTTCAGCAATTTGAGTAACTGGTCCCTCTATAGATACAACATTAGTTTCTATAGTTACATTTGCCCCTGGAAAAATTTTGTGTACAAGTATACTTAGGCTTTCTGATCTTCGTATCCTTGGATCGCCCAAATCAATCTCTCCATAACTTGGTATTTCCTCTTGCACATAACTATAAATTAAATCGTGCACCTTTTTGTAACCGGGTGCAATATTCATTGGTCCGTCAACTATTGCTGCAAACTGACCCTTATGAGTTAAAACTCGTTTGACCTCATTTAATACAGGGTCTATCGGGTCCATTAATGTTAAAGCCCAATGACATAAAACTATATCAATAGAGTTATCATTGATTACTTTCAAATTTTGTGCATTGGTCTCAATAAGACTAGTTCCACTGTTTTTGAGGCGTATTTTTGCTAATGCTAATTCCTCAGGACTCATGTCTATTCCTTTTAAATTTAAATTTTTATTACGATCAAATAATATTTTTAATAATGGCCCAGAACCACACGCAAGATCTAATACATTAGAAACTTCGTTTACTGGCACAAGTTCAGCTAGCCATTCATAACTATTACGCCCAACTCTATCACGACAAGAACTTGCACACACCTCAGTAAATCCAGCGTGTTCTTGGTGGATAGTTCTTAAATGGTCAATTAAAGCATTTCTATTAGGATGTTTATGGCGAGCGAGATTGTCAGTCCAAATCGAATTAAATCCCTTTTGATTATTCATGTTTCTCATATTTCACTTTTAACTGGCCAACAAATTGGATTTAGTGGACTAGCAGCAACGTCTCCTGGTTTGACATTGGGCATAAATTTCTGCCAGTCACCAGAGACCATAGTGGGTGAGTTGATTACTCGTGCTCCATCTCGGTAATAAGTATTGGCTAAAGCTATTCGACTACAGTTAGTACGATTGCTTGACGCGGTATGAAAATTTAAATTATGATGAAAGCTAACCTCACCAAGTTCAAATGGAGTAGCATTCACATTCACATTATTCTTTGAAAAAATGTTTGAGACTTCTCTGTCATATCCAGTACCAGTTTTTTCAAAAGTGACATCTTTAATTAATTCGTGAACATCGAGTGGATAGGCAAAAGAAAGCGGTCCCATTTCAATAGGAGTTGGCTGTGCTGGAGCCCAAGCCGTAACCACATCATTAGTATCTAGCGGAAAATGATGATCATCAAAGTGCCATGGTGTACGACCACAACCAGATTGTTTAGCTAGCACATTGTCATGGTAAAGTCTAACAGCTGATACTTCGAGAAGATTTGCAGAAATTTGCCCTAGACGAGGTGACAACACATAGGCACGGAGGAGAGCGTTGTCAGGCCAAGTCATTTCAAGGCTTAGGAAACGGTCATATGCTTCTTTATCTGGATCAACTTTAAATTCTTTTTTTAATAGATTAATTAACTCAGCTCTAAGTTTTAGTACAGCTCCTGGCGAGAAAACCTTTTTAAGTTTTATAAAGCCATTTTTTTTGAAAAAATTAACTTGATCATTAGTCAAATGGTAGGGCTCAGCCAATTCTGAGATAACTTCATCGTCACTGGGTATTTGAATATCTGGTAAAGGATTGATATTTATTATTTCATGTTCTTTAGAGTCATTATCTGCAAGACTAACATACCAGTCCCACCATGCCTGATTATCTTTATCCCATGGTTTACTGATATCAGTAGATTCAGATTTTTTAGGATTTAAATTGCTATTAGAATTTTTCATTTAGAATAGTATTAAAGTTTTTTTTTTAATTAGAAATAGCGCGTTTTGACATGTATTATTAGACTTATTAAAAAAAGCTCTCATTTAATTGATTATCTTAATAAGTTTTAGATTAATTATCTTTGATTTAATTGTAGAACTTTTCTGTGCTTGTTGCCTTTGTAACTTGCAAGTGGTCGGATCAATTTGTTTGCAGCGTGTTGCTCCATTATATGTGCTGACCAACCAGTTATTCTTGAAATAACAAATATAGGTGTGAAAAAATCTGTATCAAATCCCATCAAATGATAGGTTGGTCCTGTCGGATAATCCACATTTGGATGAATGTTTTTTCTTTCTATCATTACCTTTTCAACAATGTCATAGATTTTTTCAAATTTCTTATCTTTTTTAATTTTTGCTACTTTAGCGAAATATTTTCTCATTGTAGGAACTCTTGAGTCTCCACTTTTGTAAACTCTATGGCCAAAACCCATAACAACTTCTTTGTTATCTAAGGCATCATTTATCCATTTAAGAGCGTTTTTAGGATCCTTAATTTTGTTCATCATATGCATTACTTCTTCATTAGCCCCTCCATGTAATGGACCTTTTAAACTTGCTATTGCCCCAGTAATTGCACCGTGAATATCAGACAAGCTGCTGGTAATAGTTCTTGCAGTAAAAGTTGAAACGTTAAAGCTATGCTCTGCATACAATATTAAAGACACATCAAAAGCTTTTACTATTTCTTTTTGAGGTACTTTTCCAAAACACATATAAAAAAAGTTTTCTGCTATATTTAAATTTTTTTTGGGTTTGATAATTTTTTTACCTTTTCTAATTCTGTAGAAAGCAGCTAATGCAGTGGGAGTTTTTGCAAGGATTCTAATCGCTTTTCTCATATTTGCTTCAAGAGAGGAATCAGTTGTTTCTTTATCCTCTAAACCCATAATACTTACGGCTGTTCTAGCCACATCCATAGGATGGGATTTTTTAGGCATTTTTTTTATAACTGAGTATAAATCTTTAGATAATTCTCTATTATTTTTCTCTTCCTTTTCAAATTTTCTTAGCTGAATAGTATTCGGTAAATCCTTATTTAAAATAAGATAAGCTACTTCCTCAAATCTACAATATTCACAAAGATCTTGAGCAGCATAACCTCTATAAGTTAAAGAGTTAATTTCAGGCATTACTTTTGAGACTTCTGTTTCGTCTACAACAATTCCTAATAAGCCTTTTTTAATATCATCACTCATTATTCGTGACCATCGGTGTTAAAGTTATAAATTTTTTCATCTAAACTATTATATTTCTCGTAATCTACAAGATCATATAAACGTTTTCTAGTTTGCATTTTATCAATAATGTTGTTTTGGTGTCCATTTGCATAAATGTCCCTCAAACCATCCTCAACGTTTTTCATTGCTAACCTTTGAGTTGTAACAGGATAAATAACGATGTTGTAACCCAGTTCTTCTAATTGTTTATAATTTAATAATTTAGTTTTTCCAAACTCAGTCATATTGGCTAACAAATAACACGATAATTCTTTTCTAACTTTTTCAAAATCCTTTTCATCATGAAGCGCCTCAGGAAAAATAATTTCTGCTCCGGCATCGATATAAGCCTTGCATCTCTCGATCATTTTATCAATTCCCTCTACACTTTTTGCATCGGATCTTGCAATAATCTTAAAATTTTCATCTTTTTTTGCAGAAACACATTCTTTAATTTTTTTCACCATTGCATCTGTGGATATCAATTCTTTATTATCTAGGTGTCCACATCTTTTTCTTTCAATTTGATCTTCTAAATGAACTCCTGTAATTCCAAACTCTTCAAAAGTTTCTATAGTTTCTTTACATGATTTAAATCCTGTATCTATATCTACAATTGTAGGAAGATTTGTAACTCTAGAAATTAAGTAAGACCGCGTACTAACATCTTGCAGTGTGGTTAATCCAATATCAGGAAATCCAAGATCATTTGCCATAACACCTCCTGAAACATAAACAGCATCATAACCAATCTCCTCAATTAATTTTGCTGTTAAAGGATTATAAGCACCAGGAACTCTTAATATTTTTTTGGATTTTAATTTATCTGTAAAATCTTTTCTTTTTTGTATTGGTTCTTTTTCAACAAAATGCATTAAAAAATTCCTTTTTTTAAATTTCGTTTAATTTTGCTCTTTTTAATAACAATATTCAATCTATCTAATTGACCTGACTTTAGTTTTCTTAAGTTTTGCACAGTTTTTAAAAATCTTTCTATTTCTTTTTTATCTAAAATATTCTCGGTAAGTGTTAAAAATTTGTTTATATAATTTTTTCTCTTGAATGGTCTTGAGCCATTAGGATGAGCATCTGCAACTCCTTGTTCTTCGGTAATTTTTTTTCCATTTTTAAGGGTAATTATGACTTTTGCACCAAAAGCTTTCTTTCTGGGGTTTGGGTCATGATATCTTTTGGTCCATTTTTTATCCTCATGGGTTTTGATTGATCTCCAAATCTTAATTGTACTTTTTCTTTTTGCTCTGGCTTTCGAATATGATTTTACATGATGCCAACTACCATCTTCTAAAGCTACAGCAAATATATACATTATTGAATGATCTAAAGTTTCTCTACTTGCATTTGGATCCATTTTTTGAGGATCGTTTGCACCTGTACCAATCACATAATGAGTATGATGACTGGTATAAATATCAATTTTTTTTATTTGATTTAGATTTAATACTTTCTTTCTAAGTTTTTTTGCAAGATCAATTAACGCTTGAGATTGATATTCGGCAGAATATTCTTTTGTGTAAGTTTCAAGAATAGCTCTCTTAGTCTCGTTTTTTTTTGGAAGTGGGACTCTATATAACGCTTTCTTTCCATCTAAAATTCGTGCTATAACACTATCTTCACCTTCATAAATTGGACTTGGAGCACCTTCACCACGCATAACTCTATCCACAGCTTCAATTGCAAGTTTACCAGCATGTGCTGGTGCATAAGCTTTCCAACTAGAGATTTCACCTTTTCTAGACTGTCTAGTTGAAATAGTTGTATGTAGAGCTTGTTGAACAGCTTGATAGATTGTTTCTGTATTTAGTCTTAACATCGATCCTATTCCAGCAGCAACACTTGGTCCTAAGTGAGCGATGTGGTCTACTTTATGTTTATGTAAACAAATTCCTTTAACTAAATTAACTTGCACTTCATAGGCAGTAATTATCCCTCTTAAAAGATCTAATCCGCTTCTTTTATTTTGTTGTGCAACACTTATAAGGGGAGGAATATTATCGCCAGGATGACTGTAATCAGCTGCTAAAAAAGTATCATGAAAATCAAGTTCTCTTACTGCCGTACCATTGCTCCATGCAGCCCATTCGCAATCAAATTTTAATTTACTATTAACACCAAATAATGTTGCACCGTTTTTTCTCAAATGTTTCAAAGCCATTTCCCTAGATGAGATAACTGGATGTCTGTTTAGTGAGGCTATTGCAACTGAAGCATTATCAATAATTCTATTAATTACCATCTCTATCGCTTCTTTATCTAACTTCGAATTATCACTCGCAATCTCTGCGATTTTCCAAGCTAGTTGTTTTTTTTTGGGTAAGTGAACTTTAGATGGGAAAACTTTTACGTTATGTATGATCAAAATAACTCCTAATTGAAAACTGTTCTAATAGTTAAAAAAAAATAATCAATATTAAAGATATTTTGTTACGATTTTTTCAATACCAATGAAGTCTTTTATTAAGTGATTATGGTAAATTTCAGTTGTATTTTTTTCAGTATAACCATCCTCAAGTAAAATAACTGGAATTCCAGCAGCTTTTGCGGCGTTAGCATCTGTTTCACTATCGCCAATCATTAAAGTTTTTTTAAGATCCCCATCTAAAATTTCAACTACAGATGTTAAGTGTCTTGGATCAGGTTTACAATAATCAAATGTATTGTGACCTGCAACGTACTCAAAAAAATCATAAATTCCAATTTTTTTTAAAAGATCTATTGCTAGATGTTCTTGTTTATTTGTACAAACACCCATTGAAATTTTTTTTTCTTTTGACCATATTAAAAAATCTTTAACTCCATCAATTAATTTACTTTCATTTACAATATTATTTCCGTAATACTCTACAAATTCTTTGACCATTTCTTTTTTAATTTTTTCATCTTGGACTTTTCCAAATTCTTTTTTTGCCTGACCCCATATAGAGCGACCAAGCATTGCACCAGCACCTTGACCCACCAAATTTCTTATTTCCTCAGTAGACTTGGTTGGATATCCAAATTTATTCATCACATGATTATGGGCTCTCATTAAGTCAGGAGCTGTATCTACCAAAGTTCCGTCTAAATCAAAAAGAATTGTATAAATTTGTTTCATAAATAAAAGTATTTTTAAGAAATATTTTGTGAATTAAGAAAGATATATACTTAATGTAAGTAATTTTCTAGATGAAACAATTGAAAATAAACAAGTTCCAAGATTCACTGAGAGATAAATTCTTAAAATCCAAAGTAAACATGATAGCTCCAGAAACAATTTATTTTTCTAAAGATACTAAAATTGGAAAAAATGTAACTATAGAACCATATGTAGTTATTGGATCAAAGGTAAAGATTGGTAACAATGTTACTATAAAATCTTTCAGTCATTTAGAGAATTGTAAAATTGAAAATAAAGTTGAAATAGGTCCCTATGCAAGAATAAGACCAGGTACCACTCTAAAGGAAGGGTCAAAGATTGGTAATTTTGTTGAAATTAAAAAAAGCACTCTTGGAAAAAAATCTAAGGTAAATCATTTAACTTATATTGGTGACACCTCAATTGGTAAATTTGTTAATGTTGGAGCAGGAACAATCACTTGCAACTATGATGGAGTTAAAAAATATAAAACTAAAATAAAAGATAATGTTTTTATTGGTTCTAATTCTTCTTTAGTAGCCCCAATTACACTAGCAGATAATAGTATAATTGGAGCAGGATCGGTAATTACTAGAAATGTGAGTAAAAAATCTTTAGCGCTCACTAGAAGTCAACAACTAGAGGTAAAAAATTATAAAAGAAAGTCTAAATAATAATGTGTGGAATAATTGGTATCAATAGTAGTAGACCTGTCTCATCAACAATAATTAACTCTTTAAAAAAATTAGAATATAGAGGATATGACTCAGCCGGTATAGCAACGCTTTCAAACAATGAAATCAACGAAGTTAAATCCGAAGGAAGAGTTGATAATTTGGAAAATAATCTTTTAGTAAAAAAAATGGAAGGAACCATTGGTATAGGACATGTTCGTTGGGCTACACATGGTTTACCTAATAGTATTAATGCTCACCCTCACTCTTCGCAAAATGTTTCTGTAGTTCATAATGGAATAATTGAAAATTCTACGTTATTAAAAAAATTTTTAGTAAGTAAGGGTCATAAATTTAAGTCTCAAACCGATACTGAGGTGATCGTACATTTAATTACAGAAAATCTAAAAACTGAGGATATTGTAAATTCAATTAAAAAAACTCTTAAATCTCTTCATGGTAGTTTTGCGTTAGGTATAATATTCAAAGATCAACCCGATTTAATAGTTGGTGCAAGAAGAGGATCACCATTAGCTGTTGGATATGGGCCTAATGAAAATTATTTAGGTTCAGATTCATACGCACTGAAAGCGATGACAAATAAGATTACTTATCTTAATGACGGTGAATTTTGTATTATAAAAAAAGATCACGTTGAATTTTTTAATGAGGATGGGGATAAGATAAATAAAAAAGTTTTAGAATTATCTTTAGAAGATGAAAAATATGACAAAGGTGATTACAAACATTTCATGGCTAAAGAAATAGAGGAACAACCGACAACATTAAAAAATGGAATTAATGAATATGTAGATACATTAAATAATGATATTAATATTTATAATTTTCCATGGAAAATGAATGAAATTTCCTCAGTAACTTTAATTGGTTGTGGGACAGCCTATCATTCTTGTCTACTTGCAAAATACTGGTTCGAAGAATTAACTTCATTAGATGTTAATGTAGATATTGCGTCAGAGTTTAGATATAGAAAAAACAGATTCAAGAAAGAGACTTTATATATATTTGTATCTCAATCTGGAGAAACAGCAGATACTTATGCAGCGTTAGATTTGTGTAATCAAAACGATATGAAAACATGTGCTGTTGTAAATGTCATTGAGAGTTCTATTGCTAGAGACTCTAAATTTGTTTTACCAATACATTGTGGGACCGAAATAGGGGTTGCCTCTACCAAAGCTTTTTTGGGTCAAATCCTTATACTATACATTTTAGCTTTAAAACTAGGATTATTAAGAAAAGATTTAAAAAAAGAGTTATTCAATGAAAAACTTAAGGACCTTAAATCTCTTCCTAAATTAGCAGAAAAGACTTTATTAACCGATAATAAGATACAGACAGTATCTAATACCTTTAATGAGGCTAAAGGTTCAATGTTTTTAGGAAGAGGTTTTTCTTTTCCAATAGCATTAGAAGGTGCATTAAAATTAAAAGAACTATCTTATATCCATGCTGAAGGCTATCCAGCTGGTGAAATGAAACATGGACCACTTGCTCTTATTGAAGAAGGAATGCCGGTTGTTGTATTAGCACCAAGAGACAATTATTATAAAAAAACTATTTCTAATATGCAGGAAGTTATTGCAAGAGGAGCAAAAGTTTTGTTAGTAACAAATAAAAGTAGTGATGAGGTGGTTTCAGAGAATATTTGGGAAAAAATAGAAGTTGAAAGTGCTAATGATGACCTTTTACCCTTTCTTTTAACAATACCTTTACAAAAATTAGCTTATTATTCAGCTCTCAAAAAAGGATTTGATATAGATAAGCCTAGAAATTTAGCTAAATCAGTAACCGTTGAATAATAGAAAAACTCTGATACAACAATCTTGAGTTGAATATGAAAAATTGGAAAGTAAATAGCTGGAGAAAGTATCCTGTCAAACACATACCAACGTATGGTGATGAGAAGGAGCTTAATAGTGTTTTAAACAAATTAAAAACATTTCCACCACTTGTATTTGCAGGTGAGACAAGACATTTAAAAGATCAATTATCTAAAGTAGTTGATGGCAAAGCTTTTTTATTGCAAGGCGGTGACTGTGCTGAAAGTTTTGCAGAATTTCATCCTGACAATATAAGAGATACTTTTAAAGTGATTCTTCAAATGGCTTTGGTGATGACATACTCTGCGTCTTTACCTATTGTAAAACTTGGAAGGATTGCTGGACAGTTTTCTAAACCAAGAAGTGCTCCAACAGAAAAACAAGGTGATGTAGAATTACCAAGTTATTTAGGTGATAACATTAATGCAATAGACTTTAACGAAAAAGCTAGAAGACCTGATCCAAAAAGAATGTACAAAGCGTATTCTCAATCAGCTTCAACACTTAATTTACTTAGAGCATTTTCAAAAGGTGGTTTTGCAGATTTGAACAAAGTTCATTTATGGAATTTAGATTACATTAAAAAAAGTCCTCAAGCGAAAAAATTTAAAGACTTGGAGGA
>Ga0208390_1000665_pt1 | contig 12466 bp, 13 predicted proteins | sample Knorr_S7_td_Surf_FD_185594 | JGI IMG/M metagenome (GOLD analysis project Ga0208390, IMG submission 185594) | Marine microbial communities from Southern Atlantic Ocean transect - Knorr_S7_td_SurfaceA_ad_6m_LV_A (SPAdes) (version 2) | ecosystem: Environmental > Aquatic > Marine > Oceanic | place...
CAGGCTGGTGATGGGCTTTTGAAATTCGAGTGGTTCTTTGAGGATGCTGGCAATAAAGGTACTTTGCTAGAGGTTTTTGAGAATCCAAATGCTTGGGAAGAACTTGCCGATAAAGTAATTGGCACACCAGTTAATCTTAGATTTGGTGAATTGTGCACAGTTGAAAAAATGACAGTCTTAGGAGAGATTACAGAAAAAACAAGGGAGAAAATAAATGCAATGGGCCCGTTAATAAAGAGTTATGTAGGTGGGATAAATTAATTAAAAAACCTTATGAAGAAGATTAATCTAAAAGAAAAATTTTCTAAGTTTACTGATCAATGGTCTCCCAAAGTAATTGAGGAAATGAACGATTATCAGTTTAAGCTTGTAAAGATTAAAGATGACTTTACATGGCATAAACACGACGAAACAGATGAAGCCTTTTTTGTGATTGAAGGAAATATAGGTATTGAGTTTGAAGATGAAACCATTGAATTAAATGAGGGTGAAATGATTGTAGTGCCCAAAGGGACTAAGCATAAACCTTATGCTAGAAAAGAAGCTAAGATTATGCTGTTTGAGCCAAAAGAGACTAACAATACGGGAGATATCATAAATGAGCTTACTGCAGAAAATGATCAGTGGATCTGAAAAACAATAAAAATGTTAAACAAAAATAATTTTTTATCTCAAATACTCTTCATTTTTCTTTTATTTGCTTCACTAAACACTATTGGTGCAAGCAAACCTAATATTGTTTTAATTTTAATTGACGATCTTGGTTTAACTGATTTGCAGGTATTTGGTGGTGAGATCAACACACCAAATATGGATACTTTAGCCAGTGAAGGGATGATGTTTACAAATTATCATACAACACCAGAGTGTGCTCCTTCGAGAGCTATGCTACTCACTGGAATGGATAACCACAATACGGGGATTCCAATGATCCCAGAAGTCATGCCCTGGAAATATAGAAACACTCCTGGTTATGAAGGGTATTTAAGAGATGATGCTCTCACCCTTGCAGAAATACTTAAACCAGCCGGTTATAAATCATATATGACAGGAAAATGGCACTTGGCTTTTGGCGGAGAGGAGACAGCAGCACTTCCATATAATCGAGGTTTTGATAAAACATTCATTTTAGACGCTACTGGAGGTAATAACTTCAGTCACCACTCTTATCTCCCATATTATTTAGAATCACCTTGGTTCAAAAATGGAAAGGAGGCCACGCTCCCCGAAGACTTTTATTCAAGTGAATTTTTTGTAGATCAAATGATTGAATTTATTAAAGAAGATAAGGAATCAGAATCTCCATTTTTTGCATACTTATCATTTCAAGCCCAACACATACCACTGCAGGCTCCCCAGGAGTTTATAGATAAATATTTAACAACATATGAAGATGGCTGGGAGATTTTGAGAGAACTTAGAAGAAAACAAGCGGTCGAAAAAGGGATTTTCTCAGCAGATAAAAATATTGTTGATTCTTTTTCTAGTTTTGATAGCTGGTCTGATACGACTCAAGAAGATAAAAAAATGTTTATCAAAAGTATGGCTGTTTTTGCTGGTATGTTGGATGCAATGGATTTCCATATTGGTAGATTCATAAACTATCTAAAGGAAGAGGGCCTTTACGAAAACACAATTTTTATAGTAACTGCAGATAATGGACCTGAAGGAAATGATCCAAGTGATCATAAACCGTGGCGAGATTGGATAAAAACAACTATTTATGATCGTGATTATGAGACTCTAGGTGATCAAGATAGCTATGTTTACATTGGGACTGAGTTTGCTCAAGCAACAGCAAGCCCAAGCCATTTATTTAAATTCCATATGTCTGAAGGCGGCCTAAGAGTGCCGCTTATAATTAGTGGACCAGGAGTTAAAAAAGGAAAAAATCATAATTTTGCATTTGTTACAGATATTGCTGCAACAATTAGTGACATGGTTTTTGAGGAGGTTGATCAGAGAATAATTGGTAAATCACTTAAAAATTCTCTTGCTGGAGCTAACGAAAATAATTATAAAGACTCAGAAGCGATTGGTTTGGAAGTAACCGGCAACTCAGCTCTCTTTAAAGGCAATTACAAAATAGTTAGAAATAGACCTCCGCATGGGTCGAATGAGTGGGAGCTATACAATCTTTATAAAGATCCTGGTGAAACGCAGAATTTAGCTTCAAAAATGCCAGATAAGCTTTTTGAGTTATTAAAGGATTATGATCTTTATGTCGAAAAAAATGGCGTTATAGAGTTACCACAAGATTATGGATGGGCAGAAGAAATGACAATAAACACCTTTAAAAGGAATTTTCTTCCCCTCTTATGGAGAGCAATCTTTCTTATTATATTTATTGCATCTATGATTATTTTCTTTATAAGAAGAAGAAAAAGTTATAAAAATTAAATATGAAGGCTAACAATGATAGTTTCTGTAACTGTTGATAGAAATAAAGGAGGGATTGCAAATAGCCTGATTTCATACTCAAAAGCACTAAATCTTATAAATGAACAACACTTAGTAATGCTTCCGAAAAATGCTGCTGCTACAAAGGTTTTGCAAGATTATTCTAATGTAGAAATATTGGAACTCAATAAGATAAGTTTATATTTTCATATTTACACAAAATTTATTTTTAGGCCGGATATCGCAAAACACTTAAAGGACAGTAAGTGGATATTTATTCATAATTCTAAATTACTAAAATATTTCAGCATCTTTTTTGCCAAAACAGGCCTAATCAATCATTCCGGCAAACTTAGAAACACCAATCACAAGGCATGCAATATATTTATTACTCAATCGGGACTGAATAGATTTTTAAAGAAATATCCTGATAACGCCTCAAAGAATATCGTCATTAGTCATGGATTTGATCTACAAAAACCTGAAATTCAAAACTATGAGGCAAACTCTAGAAGTTTAAAAATTATTGCTGCTGGAAGATTTGTAGAAAAAAAAGGTTTTGAAGACCTTATAGATGCTGCAGTTATGCTTAAGCAAGAGGAAATTACAGCCAAAATTAATCTTTATGGAGAAGGCCCGCTTCAAAGCAAGCTAGTGCAGAAAATAAATGAACTAGAACTTGAAAATATTTCATTAATGGGCTGGCATCCAAATCTAAAAGATGAATTTATTAAATATGACATTTTTTGTATACCTTCGTTAATTGAGCCATTTGGATTAATTATCGGGGAGGCTATGATGAATGGCCTTCCTGTTATTTCTACTAAAACTGATGGTGCGTTAGAAATATTTGGGAGCTTGCCTGAAGATCGTGGTGGGATATTGGTGGATTTCTCATCACCCAATCAGATAGTGGAGGCAATCTCAAGACTACAAGATAAAGACTATAGGAATCTCTTATCTAATAATGCTAAGGCAAACATAGAAAATAATTTTAGTTTAAAAAGATTATCAGCTGACCTTAAGCAACTTATCGAAGATGAAAATTAGAATATGTCACCTTAGTGAAGGAGTGGCAGGCCATGATGGTCAAGTTTTTGGAGTCATAAAAACTTTAAGAGATGCCGGATATGATGTTTCGACAAAGACTGTAAGTGTAAGATGGAAAATACATTTTTTAAGGAGCCTGCTTAGGCTGTTATCAAGAAAGCTTTCAAAATATCCAAATTTTATAGCTAGAAAACTTATTTTGTTTTGTTATAAGTTCGCATTAGTGAATGAAGTTGATGTCATTATTTCCGGAGGCGCCAATCTTGCTCCTCTAAATTTAGCGATTTCTAAAACACTTAAGGTTAAAAATATTCATTTAAGCACACCAAGAGACTGGAAAATATCAGACTTCAGCGCATATATTACTTCGAGCAAAGTATCTACATCACCTTCAAACTTAGTACCAGAAATTGTGCCTAATCAGTTTGATCCAAAAACATGTAAAGAGCTAGGCACTAAATTTATTTCTGAAAAGGGAATTGAAGGAATCAAATTTTCTTTACTAGTGCTTGGAGGTGATGGAATTGGATACACTTATACAAACAGAGAGTGGATAGAAATAATAGATAATTTTTCTTCCTTTTGTAAATCTAAAGAAAGCAACCCTTTATTTATAACCTCAAGAAGAACTCCCAAAGAAATAGAAGACTCAATAAAAGAAAGACATGACGTGTCCATGTCTGTGCTTTTCCATAGTGAAAAAACTAGGGGCAAATTTGACCATCTCCTATATATTGCTGATTATATTTTTGTGACAGAAGATAGTTCAACAATGATCTCAGAAGCAGTTTCATCTGGGAAGAAAATTATTTCTATTTTTCCTAAAAATATTAAAGCTCCCGATAAATATTTACAGATAATAAAAAAATATGAAGGGCTGGGATTTATTGAGAGATGCGATATTCAAAACATAAGTAACTTTTCTATAACAGGAGAAACTAATATTCAAGAAAGAGTTGAGAACTCAATCAAAAATTTTCAAAGATTACTCGTTGACAGGCTACGATAATAAATTTTTGTTTATAATATTTATATGTATGGTTATTGTGATTGCTGCGATTGCTCCTGCTTTCAAAGCAGAGATTTAAATAAATGAAAAGTATCTTACTCTTTTTTATTCCTTTTTTAGCTAGTTTTAATCTTAATGCAAAGGAGGTTCACATAAATCCTGGTCCAAATGCTCAAGAGAGAGTTCAAGAGGCAATGATTCTTATGGAAGAAGGAGATACTCTGATAATAAAGAGTGGATATTATGCATTTGAAGATGGACTATCCCTTGATGTTAATGGTGTAACTGTAAAAGGTGAGGGTATTGATAACACAATCCTAGATTTTAAAAATCAACAATCAGGGGCTCAAGGTTTATTAGTTACATCTGACAGGGTTACCTTAAGCGATTTTTCAATACTTGATGCAAAGGGTGATGCTCTTAAAGTTATTGGTGCTAAAGGTATCAACATGATAAATCTTAAAACTGAGTGGACTGGTGGACCTAAGAGCACAAATGGAGCATATGGATTTTATCCTGTTGAATCGGAAGATGTTTTAATTGATGGTTGTGTTGCTATCGGTGCTTCTGATGCAGGCATATATGTTGGGCAATCTAAAAACATTATCGTTAGGAATAGCATCGCTCAGTTCAATGTTGCAGGAATTGAGATCGAGAACTCCTATTATGCAGATGTCTACAACAATTTAGCTTCGCATAATACAGGTGGCATCCTTGTTTTTGATTTACCAGATCTGCCTCAGCAAGGCGGTCATCACATAAGAGTCTTTGATAATAAGTCGATTGATAATGATACAGATAACTTTGCACCTGAAGGGAATATTGTTGGGGAAGTTCCAAGAGGAACTGGCATAATTATTATGGCAAATTCAGACGTTGAGATATTTAATAATCTGATGAGTGGAAATGGTACGGTAAATCTTTCAATAGTTTCCTATGGTGATGAAACAGATGACCCTAATTATTATCCACACCCAAAAAATATTCAGGTTCATGGAAATACTTATGGCCCGAGTGGCTTTGATCCAGATATCGAAACAGGAGATTTAGCTAAAGCTCTCTTCGAAATAAGTGGGGGAAATATGCCAGATATATTTTGGGACGGGGTCGTTCCCCTATCACAAATAATACTTGGTCAGCCTGATGATGAAAAACTAATCATTGAAGAGGAAAATGCAAGATTCTTAACAATCAAGCCAATTAAGTATATGCTTGGATTTTCTGATCCAACCAATACAAACAAAGAAGACTTTAGGGGCAAGATATCTCCTCTTAAAGAGATAAAGATAGAGACTTTTTAACAGATATGAGAAGTTTTGTTTGTTTTTTATTATTAATATTCACTACTAACATCTTCTCCGTAAACAACAATTTAATTTTAGCTGACTCCTTTCCAGAGAAATTATCAGAATTTGGATTTTTTATTGATTACTCTGCCCAAGAACCTCATAAAAAAGTCATTCCTTACGAATTAATATCAACTTTATTTTCAGATTACTCATATAAGCAACGCTGGGTATATGTACCTGATCATGCCAAAGCAACATACGTGAAAGATTGGGTATTCGACTTTCCTGAAGGCTCAGCATTAATAAAAACTTTTTATTATCCTATCGATGAAAGAAATCCTGACCTGGGTAAACAACTTTTAGAAACTAGGTTGTTGTTAAGAAAAAAAGATGGCTGGGAGGGAGTCTCTTATGCTTGGAACGAAGAACAAAATGAAGCTTATAAAAAAATAGCAGGAAAGACTATAAATGCTTCTTGGATAGATTTTATGGGAGATCAAAGACAGGTGCGTTATAGAGTTCCAAATGTAAATCAATGTAAAGAATGTCATGCTGCTAAAGATGTCATAACTCCTATAGGCCCAAAAGCGAAAAATATAAATAAAGATTTTACTTATGAAGAAGGAGAGTTCAATCAACTTGCCTATTGGATGAAAAAAGAAATTATCAATGCTTTTCCACAGGATTTAGTTTCACCAGTTGACTGGAGTGATAAGACCCAAAACATAGACGACAGAGCAAGGTCATATCTAGATGTGAATTGTGGTCATTGTCATTCAGCAACTGGTAATGCAAACTCAACCGGACTATACCTTAACCTTGTTGAAACAAGAGATATCAATCTTGGGATTTACAAAAAACCTGTAGCAACAGGAAGAGGAAGTGGAGGCAATAAATATTCAATTGTTCCTGGTAAACCTGATGAATCTATTCTGTTATATAGAATGCAATCAATGGATCCCGGGATTATGATGCCTGAGTCAGGTAGAGTATTAACTCACCAAGAAGCAGTTGAAATGCTAAGAGAGTGGATTACGAAATTACCAAATTAAAATAGCATAAGAAAATAGTCGGAAACTGGTAAAGTATAATATTCTAATCATGAAAACCCATCCAAATAGTGACAAATTAGCAGCTGGATTATCAATAGCATGTGCACTACATTGTTTATTAGTGCCATCTTTTTTTATTGTTTCTTCAGGTGCATTAGCTCTTTCTATAGACAATGAGTTTATTCATTGGGCTATTCTATTTCTTGCTATTCCTATTAGCATTTATGCTCTTTTCACAGGAGTCTCAAATCACAATAATTTTGCAGTATTTCTGCTTGGGATTTCAGGTCTAGGCGTTTTAACTGCTACAGCATTATCAGAAAGCTTCCTTACAGAGTTAAATGTAATTATTTTTACTTTAATGGGATCAGCCCTTGTAGTCTATGCCCATATGAGGAACTTTCAGTTATGTAAAGAGCTTGATTGTGATTGTCATGATGTTATTTAGCAAGAATATAAATTCTGAATGAACCCATATATTGTTCTTTTCTTAGCAATAATATTTGAAGTTATAGGAACCATGCTCCTTCCCGTCTCACAAAACTTTACTAAGCTGCTGCCAAGCTCAATCTTACTTTTCTCATATGGCATATCTTTTTATTTCCTTGCTGTAGTTACACAAAAACTACCTCTGTCAGTTGTTTATGCCACCTGGTCAGGTATGGGAGTTTTCACAGTAGCATTACTTAGTTACATCTTTTACAAGCAAACTCTTAGTTGGCAATCAATAGTTGGACTATTTTTAATTGTTGTTGGTGTTACGATTGTTAATATTTATAAATCAGTAAATTAAAAGACATGATCAATCTTCAGGAAGCTATTCCATTCGCAGAGGGGGGTAATAGAGTTTGCTATACCAATCCAGAAGATAAGAGCATGTGTCTAAAAATAAGTAAGCTTGACGTAATCAGAAGTATTAGAGCTAACGCTCCTTGGTATAAAAAACTGAGACCAACAAAAAGCTTTGATGATAACTTTAGAGAGGAAAGAGCTTATAAACAAAGAGCTATTAAAAAAAACCCTAAGAAAATATGGAATCATCTAGCAAGATGGTATGGCTTTGTGGAAACTACGAAAGGCTTAGCATCTTGTACTGAGCTTATAACAAATAATGGAAAAGTTGCATTTAATTTAGAGGAATATTTATTTAGTGAAGGAAAGACTCAAGAAATTAACAAAGCTCTTAGAGAGTTTGAGACCTTTCTAAGAGACACTAAACTATTAACAAAAAACATAATACCTCACAATTTAGCCGTTAAAGAAACTGAACATGGCCTTAAATTAAAAATTATAGATGGCTTAGGCTGCATGTCTTTTATACCATTACCCGAAATTAGCAATGCTTTTGCAAAAAGATATGTTAATAAAAGGATACAGTTAATGAACTCAAGGATAGAATGGGATCTTTCCGGAAGAACGGGAGATTGGAAATGAAGATACTAATATTGGTAGCTATTGAAGACGAACTTAAAAGAACTGATTTACCTAATCTACAAATTGAATATATTGGAGTAGGTAAAGTAAATGCCGCTTTCAACACATTGAAGGCCATACAAAAATATACACCTGATACAGTTATAAATTTTGGAACAGCTGGATCTTTGGACCCAAACATAAAAGGGCTAGTTGAAGTTTCAAAGTTTCTTCAAAGAGACATGGATGCGTCTCCACTTGGTTTTGAGATTGGGCAAACTCCATTTGAGAATGATATTGAGATAACTTTTGGAAGAGAGGGTGTAAGTTGCGGCTCAGGAGACAAATTTGTAACTAGTGCTCCAAAATTACAAACAGATATTGTTGACATGGAAGCCTTTGCTATTGCAAAAGTATGCAAGCTGGAAAGTATTGACTTTAGGTGTTTTAAGTTTATTTCGGATAATGCTGATAATGAAGCAAAAAATGATTGGGTAGAAAATGTTTCACTTGGTAGTAAGATTTTTATAAAAACAATAAATAAAATAGAGAACTAATGATTTCATCAGTTGACCACCTAATAATCGCAGTAAATGATCTGGATCAAGCCACAGAAAACTATAAAAAAATTTTTGGTATTTCTCCATGCTGGAAAGGAAAACATAATGAACTCGGAACAAAAAATGTTTTATTTAATCTTGAGAACACATACTTAGAATTAATATCGCCGCATGAAGATGGGCCAGGAACAGACTTCATAAGACCTCTTATTGAACACAAAGGAGATCACTTGGCTGGGATTGCATTAGGCACAGACAATGTGGAACTTGTAAAAGAAAACTTAGCAAAGAATATAGAAGGAGTGGAGATAACTTCTGGACAAGCAATAAATGATATAAATGGAGAGAAGCGAAAATGGAAGAATATTTTTTTACCAAAAAAACTTAGTAGAGACCTTTTTGTATTTATCATTCAGCACACCGAAGGAAGCCTTATAAAGTATGAGTGTGACGATAAATCTTTTGTCAGAAGCCTTGATCATGTGGTAATTAATACTCAAGACGCCGATGACTTTATAAGCATTTATAGAGATATTTATAAAATCAGACTAGCGTTAGACACAACGATAGAGCACTGGAAGAGAAGAATGCTTTTTTTCAGAACAAATGCAACAACAATTGAAGTTATAGAACAGAAAGATAAAGCAGAATCAGCTGATGAGCTGTGGGGACTTGCCTGGGTTGTTGAATCAATAGAAGAAGCTCATAAAAGATTAATAAACAAAAATATTGATGTTACACCAATCAAAAAAGGACTTAAGAAAGGAACTTTAGTAGCAACCATTAAATCTCATACCTGCAATGTGCCAACGCTTTTAATTGAACATATTAAATAAATGCGAAAGGCGAAGCATTTAAAAAAAGAAGGAATGTCAGTAAAAAACCTTATAATGTGAACTATGAAATTCAAGTTTCCAAACAGCTACAAAGCAAATAGGCCAAAACCATTTCAATGGCTTGGCAAAGTTATAATCAAAGCTTCTGGATGGAAGATCAAGGGTCACATCTCAGATGTCTATGAGAACAAGAAATTTGTTGCCATTGTTGCGCCACATACCTCTAATTGGGATGCTGTTGTTGGTCTGGCAGCAATTGCTGCTATAGATTTAAAGGTATATTTTATTGGCAAACATACTGTTTTTAATGGCTTACTTGGGAAATTTATGAAATATATGGGGGGCATTCCTGTTGATAGGTCAAAACCAGGCGGAATAATAAAAGACCTTTTAAGGCAAATTGAAGACAAAAAAAATGGGCTAATTGGTCTTGCACCTGAGGGGACGCGCTCAAAAGTAGATGAGTGGAAAACTGGATTTTTGAGAATTGCAAAAGAACTTAATTCAGGTGTAGTACTGGTTTCCCTAGATTTTCTTAAGAAAGAATTAGTTTTTGGAAAAGAGTTTATACCTACCGGAGACGACAAGAAAGACATATTAAGTATTAAAAAATACTACAATGCCTTTACACCCAAGAACCCTGCAAACTTCTAAAATAAGCCCATTATTTTACATATCTCAGAGCTTTCATGGCTTCTAGAGAAGACCTCACTATCAAGCACAATACTTGAGTCATCACCTGGTATATATTCTGGCCAAATAACGTTATTAGCATTGTTAGGATTGCCAGTTCTTGCGAAGGACAACCAATAAGACTGAATTACTTCAGTAAGCTCCTTATCTGTATCATTTGTAGGAAGCCAATCATCATGAGTATCGAAAACATAAGGTAGTTCAGCACCATGGAATGCCCCATATTTTTTTGCTAACTCGTCATCCCTAACCCTATTAAATTGATAAACCCAAGTTTTTTTACCTTTATTTTTTAATCTTTTAGCCATAAATAAAGAAGGACAAACAAAATTCTTTGCTGTTATTAATAGATCCATTTTTCTTACAGGATCATCGATATCTTCGAGAAGTGTTAAGAGTTTTACTTTTTTTTCTTGTGATGTTTCCTGATCTAGCCAGAGCTCAATATCAACATTGCCATCAAAATATAAAGACCACTCATCATTATTAGATCCAATAATCAAGTCAACACTTTGAATCTTTCCCTCTTTATAAGATTCAGACAAGTGCTCATTTAAAGATAAATTATCATTAACATAATTGAAATAATGGTTTGCATAAATTTTTTCAGAGATTTTAAGTACTTCTTTAGCACTTACAGTCCTTAGATTCTTAATTGATGAGTCCAGGAATGATTTACTAAACTCATTTGCAAGGTTTTTTACCTCAGAAGCTGAGGTTGGATAAGTAAAGGAAGAACCTCCACTTTGATGAACAGCTCTTTGAAATAAACCCTCACTTAGTGGAGACGCTATAAGATGACTTATTCCTCCAGCACCTGCTGATTCGCCAATTAAAGTAACATTAGAGGGATCACCTCCAAAAGAAGAGACATATTTACTTATCCACTTAAGAGCTAAAATTTGATCAAAAAGAGCTAGATTTGGGCTTTCAACCTCTGGATGAGAAAAAAATCCAAAAACTCCTAAACGGTATGGAATACTTATTAGAATAAAGTCTTTATTGGCAATGTTGTGACCTAGATAATTTGGTTCATATGCCCATCCAGCCTTATTGCTGCCACCGTGGATATAAACAATTACAGGCAAATTATTTTTTTTACCTTTTGGTCGCCACAAATTTAAATATAAACAATCTTCACTGAAATCTGGAACTGTAAAAGTATTGGGATCACCTCCAAAATCTTGAATTAATCTTTTATACCAAAGAACAATTCTTTGATTTTGAAAACAAGCTGGTTTAAATTTGTTGACATAAATTTCTTCTTCAGGAATTGGCATCCAAGGATGCGGTTTTTTCCATCTCATCTCACCAATGGGAGGCCTAGCAAAAGGTAAGCCAAGAAACATTTCAACTTCTCCATTCTCATGGTAGCTACCTATAAGTTTTGTCTCTTCAATATATAAAGTTGGATCTGGGTCTGATGACCCATAGAGCGTAAAACTGAGAAGGATGATAAAAATCCTCGAAAAATTATGCAGCATTTTATAAGAAGAGAAACTTTGAAACAAAAATAGCAGTTAAGAACCAAGCTCCTGAGGAGATATTTTTTATTTCACCAATAGAAATTTTTAAGACAACATATGCTAAGAATCCGAGAGCAATACCATTAGCAATAGAAAAAGTAAGTGGGATCATTACTATTATTACTAATGCTGGCAAGAGTTCAGTTAAATCAGACCAGTTAAGTTTTTCCATACCGCTCATCATTAAGATAGATACATAAATTAAAGCACCAGCGGTTGCATAGGCTGGAACTATTGCTGCCAAGGGTGAAAAAAAGATAGCAACTAAAAACAGAAGACCAACCACAACCGTAGTTAAGCCCGTTCTACCTCCAGCCTCAACCCCGGCTGAACTCTCAACATAACTAGTTACAGGAGAGCAACCAAAGAAAGTACCAAATATGCTGGAACTGCTGTCAGCTTTAAGAGCTTTATCAAAGTTCTTTGCATTACCGTATTCATCGGTGATTTTTGCTCTGTTTGCAACGCCCAAAAGGGTACCCGCAGTATCAAAAAGATTTACAAAAAGAAATGACATAATCACGCTCAGCATCGCAACATCTAAGGCACCGACTATATCCATTTTCATGAAAGTAGGGGCAATACTTGGCGGCATAGAAACTAATCCACGAAATTCGATTAACCCAAGAAAAATTGAA
>Ga0208390_1000668_pt1 | contig 12442 bp, 7 predicted proteins | sample Knorr_S7_td_Surf_FD_185594 | JGI IMG/M metagenome (GOLD analysis project Ga0208390, IMG submission 185594) | Marine microbial communities from Southern Atlantic Ocean transect - Knorr_S7_td_SurfaceA_ad_6m_LV_A (SPAdes) (version 2) | ecosystem: Environmental > Aquatic > Marine > Oceanic | place...
CAGCGTGGGCATTGCCACGGTTTCGGCGCCTGAAACCGTGGCAATGCCCACGCTGGCGTTTGTGATGGAGAGGTTTGTCAGGTTGAGCGACCCGTCGAGCGTCTGGACGCCCACACCCGCTTCGGAGACCTCGAAGTCTTCCACGTGCGCTTCGGCGTGATTGGCGAGACCAACAGCGACTTCATGGGCATCGCCGTTGGTGAGGTTGAGCGCCCCGGTTTCGACGTAGACGGCTTCGTAATCAATTCGATTTGCTTCCAGTGCCGTGATGTTGGCAGAACCGCCGACAACCGAAACACCACGGTAGGCGTCGTTAACGGTGATGCCGTCCCCAACCAGTTCACCGCGCACCAGCACCCCCGCTGAGGCGTTGGCAACCACGCTGTCGGTGAGGTGCAACAGGCCACCGGCTTCAACCACAATCCCGGGCCAGAGGCCTTGTCCGTGAGAGCCCTGTGTTTGTGGAACCACCGACGAGTAAAACTGCGCCCGGTCGGCCACCATCGACCCCTCAACGTTGATGCTGTACGTTCGAGCGTCAACGGTTGCGCCCGGTTCTACGGTCAACGTGGCTCCGCTCGCCACCGTGATGTTGCCCGAGAGAACCATGTCGCCCGTCCACGTGGTGTCGACCGACACCGTGCTGTCCACAGCATTGGCCATCGGGAACGCGACCACCAACAGGAGCAGGCAAACCATGCCGTACGCACGTCGTTGTCGCATGGAGCGGCGTCGAAGTGGCGCCATATCAAGGATAAGGCTTCGGGACACACAAAGTGTTCACACGGAGAGGAAAATGGTGGGCCCGCCCGGATTTGAACCGGGGTCTGACGGCCCCCAGCCGCCAAGTATAGGCCAAGCTAACCCACGGGCCCGAGGAATTCCTCAGTTGCGTGCAGCACTGAACGGTGCGACCTCTTCGATCAAATCGAGGTGGCCGACGTACATGCGGCGACAGCAGTAGCGCTTCAGACCGACATCGTCCATGGCTTCGGATTCTGACTTGCCATCGGCAACCATCTGCTTGTATTCTTCCCACTTGTGCGCAATCACGGCGCCACAACTGAAACATCGTACTGGAATAATCATCATCTCACCTCATCGATACGACTTCTGCTTCTTGCGTCGAGCCCCACGACCGAGTTGGTGCTTTGGCTCCTTTCGGCGTGGGTCGTTGACGAGCAGGCTGCGGTCGAAGCGCAGGTACTCGTCGCGGAGTTCTTCGTCAATGCCTTCAGCGCCACCGTTGTAGTGGACGAGGCCTCGGGCAATGGCCGTTCGAATGGCGTCGGTTTGGCCCATGATGCCTCCACCGTTGGTGGTGATGGAAATGTCGACCTTGCTCAGTCGGTTCATGGCATCGGCAATGACCAGGGGCTCCATCGACTTGCGGCGTGCAAGTGACGGTTGAAGGATTTCGATCGGTTCGGAGTTCACACGGACGCGCCCTTTGCCTGCTTTGACGGTCGCACGGGCGACGGCGGTCTTTCGCTTGCCTGAGGATTCAACGGACTTCTTCTTTCGTGCCATCACTGGTCACCTCCCGTCCAGCGGTGAGCAGGTGCTCCAAGGTTTGCACTGACGTCGCCCAGTCGAATGAAGCGGTCAGGCAGGTTGCGGCGGAATTTGCTGTCGTCCCCGTGCTCGTGGCCTTCTGGCAAGTCGCCGGTGAGGTGGCTGGGGCATCCGATTTCAACGCGTAGATTTCGAAGGGCTCGTCGACCGCTGCTCTTCTTTTGGTAGGGCAACATGCCACGAACGGCTCGCTTGAGAATCATGTCGGGCATGCGAGGGAAGAACGGCCCCTTTCGGGCGTGGTTCAACTCGTACTTCTTGTGGTAGTTGTCGAGCACCGCTCGTGGACGCCCGGTGATGATGGCCTTCTCGGCGTTGATGATGATCACCTTGTCGTCGCGATCTTCTCGGGCAGCCTTCAACAAGATGTCCGCCGAGGCGGAGGCCAAGCGGCCGAGAATGAGGCCGTCAGCGTCAAACACGTAAGTGGTTGCATCAGCCAAGGATAACAACCCCCGTTCCTGTTGGGTTTTCGGTCATCAGCTCACCGTAGGTCATGATTCGACCACCGGCGGCTTCGATTTTCTCACGGGCACCGTTGCTGACGCTGTAGGCGGCGATGGTATGGCCGTTGGTCAACTCACCTGAGCCGAGCAGCTTGCCTGGAACGAGGATGGTGGCACCCTCGGGGGCGTAGCGGCTCACACGGCTCAGGTTGGGTTGTGCCCAGTTCTTGCGACTCTTTGAGAGGCGCAAGGCCACATCTCGCCAAACTGCAGATCCGGTGTCGCGAGACTGGGCTTTCAGCTGGTTGATGGTATCAACCAACTGGGCGTTTGTCTTACGTTCTGGGTTGCTCATTTGACTCCCTCGATGCTATGAAGCAACCTGCCGACCGTCCATCCCGTTATGAAGGCACCGACGCGGAATCAACCTTCATCGCGCCACAGGCACACGGTTTTGCCGTGCTTGAACGCATCATTCAAGGAGAATGTCGCCCTTTGCATCGAGCAGTTCGACCGTCAGTCCTGCTGCTCGAGCCTGCACGATGATCTCGTCGTGAAGCATGTCCGAGAAGTCGTCAAGCGCCCCCAGAGCAGTGATGCCTGCGACGTCGGTCAACCGGTCAATGAGGTGATTGAGAATGCAACTGACGCCGTAGGCTTGACCAGCACGGAATGCGTGATCGGGTCCGCCCACCTCGGGGTCTTCGGCCTTCATTCGAAGCATCACCGTTTGAGAGTACGCCACCAACGCTCCGTAAATGGCCTCAATGATCGCTGCGGCTTCGACGTCGCCCAGCAGCATTTGTGAATCGGCCAGCGCCGCGCGCACTGCGCTCTCGTAGATTTGGTGAGCACCGATTGTGTCGGTTGTTTCGATTTGCATGGCTTGGTCAATGAGAGACTTCCAGTCGTCCATGGGCCAACTCACGAGCCTTCACCCTTTGAAGGTTAAGGCTCCGACGTTGCCTCGCTCTCGCTCACCCCACCCGAGCGGCGGATTTCACGGAGGGCCTCAAATTTTGAAGTCGGTGCCTTCACCCTCGACGATGCCTGCTTGACGCACCGTGCCGTCGGCTGCGACGAATTCGCCCGCCTTGGTCAGGTTGTCGTAAATGCTGGAAGTGTCGATTCGCTTCACAACGGCTTCCTCACCCAGCGACATGGTCAACGAGTTGGTGATGGCCCCGAGGGTCTGCATGGCACGGTCTCGATGGGTTGCATCGATGGTGTGCTCGGAGTATCGGGCCTCTTCGAAGATCGACAGGAAGTCGTCCAGCTGATCGGCCGGCACCATGTTGAACGCCGTGCGAACCGCCGCTTCGAACTCACGCGCCGTTTCGTAGACCTTCTTCATGAAGCCGTACTTTCGGAAATGCTTCACGAGGCTCTTGTAGCAGTCGAAGATGGCTGCGATGTACTCGTTGCTGGCCTCCAACTGCATCATGGCATCGGTCAGAATGCCCCGCAAAGCCTGAACTTGGCGCTGCTGTTGCACGCGCTGGTAGTAGATGGCTCCGGCGATCAGAAGCGCCATGAGGATGACGGCGAAACCGATGAGGTTGCCCGGAGAGAACAAACCGCTGGAAGCGCCAAGGGCATCGGCCTTCTTGTACGTGATTTCATGGGTGATGTTGTTCTGAGACGCTGCGAAATAGGTTGAGCCGGGGTAGTACGCCGTGATGCGCCACTCGCCGGTGCACTCGGTACCGTCACAGCTCCGGCCGACGAAGGACCACTCGAAAGAGGCGGTTCCCTGCTCGTTGGTTCGGGTCTTGTTGTTCAGATCCGAGACCACCCAATTTCCGGATTCGGTGTCGAAGAACTCGTAGGCGAAGATGACTTCCTCGTTCTCAACGGCCAGATCCAGTCGATCTCGAAGCAGTGCGATTTCGCCGTAGATGAGGTCGCCCTCGTCGGCTCCGTTTGCGCCGCTGTTGCTCCACGTCTGCTTGACTTGGAGGTCGACCCTGGAACGTACAAGCACTTCGATGTCCATTGCGGAACCGTTCAGTGCGTTGCTGCTGTCCTTGTCGCAACCACCGGGAATGTTTCGGTCGGGCTCAAACGCCACGCGGAGCGTTCGGAACCCTTCCAGCTTACCGCCGGTGGTTTCCACGCCTCGCAGCGTGGGGTTCTGTTGCGGATCACCGCTGAACCACTCAACGGTGCCGTCGATGTCGCTGGTGCGCACGGTGGCGAGCGGTCGAACGTTCTCATCGCGGTCCATGTAGATGTTGAGGCACTTGCCGCCAACCGCTTGCCCGTTGGACTGCGCGAGGAAGGCGTCAATGTGGAACGATTCCTTGAGGTACAACACCGGGTATCGAGAGCCGTTTGGTGCGACGTACTGATCCACGCTGGATTTGAACGGTCCAACTTCGGTGATTTGCAACGTGGAGTTGGAGAACACGTCAAATTCGGTTTGAACGGTCCTGTTCTCGTAGCGATAAGCGTCGTTGTTGTCGTACGCAGAGTAGGACACCGTGACCTTGGCCTTCCCTGCCATGACGTCCGAGAGTGGACAGGTGATGGCGAAGAAACCGTCAATGTTGGTGGTGCCCGACTGACAAGCGACGGGTCCGGTTTGACCGTTGACCATCTCGTAGTTCACGCGGATGCTTCGGTCGGTCAGGTTCACGCCCAATTCGTCGCTCAGCTGGCCGGTGACGATCATCGGCTTGGGAACAACTTCACCCGTCAGAGGATCAATTTCACTGGTGTAAACGATTTGGTCGTCGACCGTCATAACGGTTCGACCAATGAGGTTGAAGCCGTTGGCGTTGTTGGTCATGGTCAGACGGAAGTGGTCGTTCCCCGGAACCGACGTGCACGGGTCCCACGCACCCTGAATACCAAGGTAGGTCACGTCGAGCGGCTGGCAGCCCTCGTTGGGGAGGGTTTCCTGGAACCGCAGAATAACGTTGACCGGTCCGAAACCATCGGGGAGGAAGGACTCGGGGTCGGCTCGGAGAAGAGACGGGTTGAGCGGGGAGATGTTGGACTTCAAGCATCCAATCGATTCCTCAACTTCCAACCCGTCGCCGTCAACGTCCCGGTCTGGCGTCCCGTCGCCGTTACCGTCGTAGAAACAGAGATGGGAACCGTCCGGCTCAACCTCAGGCAGCGAGATGACACCTGCGTTTGGAGCCAGCGTGGCCACGACTTGCCTGTGAAGGGTTCCTTGGAAGTCGGTTCCTTCAAAGATGACGTCAACCAAGCCACCGTACGGTGTTTCACCGCCCGATAGGGCCGTTCCACCCGCATCCCGGACCGCCGTCTTGTTGTCGTCGGAAACCTGTGCGGTGAAGTCCCATTTGTCTCCCGATCGCCGCAGATTGTCCTCGGTTGAGATGACCTGCATGTAGGTGCGGGAAACGACCCACACCGATTGCGACACGGTGGTGCCTTTCAGCAACGATGTCCCGGCGTACTCAAACTGCAGCGTGAAGTTGCCCAGAGCGTCGGTGGCCGAAACGTTGAACGGAATTTCGAAGAAACCGTTGTTGTCGGTGAAGTTGACGCCCGTTCGCCCGTCGAACGACCACGTGTAGTTGACCGCCGCATTGCGGACAGGCTGGAGAGAGTTGTCGACCAGCTTGGCCTGAATCGTGGTGTTGGTGTTTCGATAGAGGCGAGGCAGCGAGGTCGTTTGGAAGTCGGTGGTGCCAACCACGGTCACGTTGATGTAAGCGCCCGTTGGTGCGAGCGTCGACGAGTTTCCAGTGAAGTAGTAGGCGGAGTTGGTGAAGTCAACGCGAAGGCCGTAGGTGCCCGAGCCGTACTGACTGTACCACGACCAGTTGTAATCGTACGCTGCGTCGCCGTCCTTCATGATCGGACGCTGGGTGTAAGCCGTTTCGCCCGCTCCAAGGAATTGACCGTTCTTGTCAACGTCCACCTGGAGTGCGATGGGGTCCTGATCCCACGGATCGTTGGTCCGGTTGGTGACTTTTCCGATGACTTGGAGGGATTCTCCGGTGTTCATCTCAGGAACAATCTCGCAGCGCACGGGGCTGTTCGGGTCGGTTCGATCCACGGGTCCGCACGGCGGCAAATTGCTGTCTCCGCCGTTCACCAGTGCGATGAACCAGTGCGTACCGTTGGCTCCGAGGAACGGACGCAGCGCCGCTGCTTGACCGGTCAGGCCGGTCGGCGTACCGTCCCACGACTTCGGGTAGGGCTTGAACGCGGCCACGTCGTTGTAGTCAACGCCAGCGTTGTCGAGCGCAGGCTGATGAAACAAGGTCGACCAGTCGCCGAAGGTGCCGTCGCCGTTGTTGACGGTGGCATCGTAGTAGTAAATCGGGCTCAACCCGTCGAGGATGAGCGTTCCTTCGATGTTCATGCGATGCATGATGCGAACGGAGAACGGTTCGGCTTGATCGCCGTGCAAGTACGGGAACGGCCATTCGTTTGCCAGTTCCGGTGAGACCCGCGCAATGATTTCGATGTCCCCCGCCGGCAGACTGGTGTTGGTGTAGTTGTAGCGAAGGACGTCGCCGTTGCCGTCGAGGACGACATCGTGTTGTTTGGTCAAGTCGTTCCAAGCAATCTCTTCGTAGCCTCCGGGAATCTGTCCCTGGCCGTTGTCGGCGGTCGAATTCCACTGAACCTGTTTCCATGTTCCGCTGATGCCCAAGTCCTGCACGAAGGTCAAGGAAGCCCAGCCTGATGCGTCTGTACGGTACCCGTTGTTGCCCAATCCGGTGAAATTGGTCGGTTCGGTGAAGTTGCCGAACAGTCCACCAAAGATGGAGAAGGTGATGGGAGAATTCTTGATGCGGTTGTCGAACAATCCGCGATCCCAGTCTGCGGCGTAGTGCGCCTTGAAGTCAAGCCAGAAGGGTTGCTCGTCGCTTCGGAAGTAGGTCCATGCCGAGTAATCAACCGTCATGTTGGCTTCAGCACCGACAAAGTACGATTGCGACTCGTTACCGTTGAACGCAAACATCTCCGTCACCTCTGCGTAGACTCGATAGGTGGTGTTGTCGCCCACCGTGAGGTCCTCAGGGTAAAGGAACTGTCCAACGCTGAAGTTTCCTGCCGCATTCGTGAGCACGTCGATGGTCTCGATGGCCGTGGTGTTGTTGGACGTCCATTCGATGTGAACCTGCACGGGCATTTGGGGTGCAGGCTCAACCACGGCGGTGATGGGGTTCAACCAGTCCACATGACCGGCAAAGATGGTCGGACTCTGGGCGTCAAGCCACAGGTTGTCGGGGAGGTTGAGCGTGATGTACGTTGGTGGTTTGTCGTCGGCATCCAATCGGCCGTCGTTGTCGCTGTCCCAATCCGACGTCAAATCAGCGTCTTCAACCTGATCGAAATCAACGTCGGTCCGTGTGTCGTTGTCATCGTCGTTGTCAATGGCGTCTGGACCGGTGGACGGATCGGTGGGGTTGGCGATACCTTCGCCGTTTCCGAAGTCGTCGTGGTCCCACGGGTTCGTGGAGTTCCTGTCAAATCGAGTGGGCCAGAGCAGGACCTCGTCCTCATCGTGCATGCCGTCCTCATCGTCGTCTTCATCGATGTCGTCGCGCGTGCCATCGTTGTCGTGATCAAACGGTGCGGTGATGCTCACCAAAAGTTCAGCCGTGTTGGTGAGGCCGTCGCCGTCCCAGTCGTCGTCGGCCCAGTTCAGGATGCCGTCGTTGTCGTGATCCCACGTGGATTGCTCTTCGCCCCAGAAGCAACCGGCAAGCTGTTCCTGGTCAACGTCGAGGCGTCCATCGTTGTCGTCGTCGGGGTCCTCGCCGTCGGGTACGCCGTCGTTGTCGTTGTCAACGTCGTAGATGCTGGGCGAACGCAGACCTTGGGACATGATGCCTTGATCCCAGACGGCTTGGTAGAATCCATCGTCGTCAGCGTCGGCATCGTTGCCGTCGTCATCGTTGTCGTCGCAGTTTGAACCCGTGAAGAAATTCCCGTTGTTTTGACCGGTGTCGTCGTCGAAGTCAAAGTTGCTGTCCACTTCAAAATAGTCCCACACGCCGTCGTTGTCGTCATCAACGTCAAACCAATCAAAGATGGCGTCGTAATCGTCGTCGAGATCGATGGTGGAATTGGTGAAATCGCCGTCGATGTCGCCGTCAACGTCGTTCTTGAGAAGGTCTGCACCCAGCTCATCGGGGAAGTCGGCCTCGGGGCCGTTGTCTGAATTCCACTGCCAGATACCGGTTTGCAAACCAAACCACGTCATGAATGCGTCACGGTTGTCGGTGATCTGGGTGTAACTGATGGCCGAATCGACGGTTCCGTCCCCGCCGAAGTCGTAGTGCCAACAACCGATGCCCTCGACGGGCGTGCAGCTCCAGTTGCCCGATGGTCCTCCGGTGGTTGGGCCCTGATCGATAAATGCGTCCGGGCGTGTCGAGTACGGCGAGCCGAACTGAGCGTTGACGCCGTTTAGTGGCATCTTGAACGCCAGTGCATAGCTGTAGCCACAAACAAATCCACTGCCCAAATTACCAGCGGTCCAGCCGCAGGTCGTCATGTTGAATGAACCCCCCATCTTGATGTCGTTCACGTCCAAGATACCGTCGTTACCTTCGTCCTGGTCCCACCAATCGGGCATGCCGTCCGCATCCTGGTCGACATCAAGTCCGTTGATGAGCGAATCACCGTCGGAATCAATGTCCCAGTCGTTGCCACCGTTGTAGGGCGACCACCGAGCGAACATGAACCAGTAGAACTCCGGCACAACACCCGGGGTTGGAGGCGTGGTGGTCGCGTCGTAGCCGTTGTAGTTCAGAACGACGTCAGCGAAGGGGTAGTGGTGGAACACCATGTTCCAATAATCGGTGGCGTTGGTGCCGTAGAGTTGGCCGTCCGCAGAACCGTCGAGCGAACCACCGTCGTTGACCGGGTAGTACGGGGTTTGGAACGCATCGGTTGCGTCAAAGTCAACGACACCGCAATTTCCGTCGTCGGGATCGTACAGGTCAGAGATGCCGTCGTTGTCGTCGTCCCAATCGATGCTGTTCTCGAGGCCGTCGCCGTCGATGTCGGAATCGACGTCGTTGGGCCCGTCGTCTCGATACAAGCCACCGTTGATTTGATGCAGGTCGTTGTCGTTGTCAAGGTCGCAGTCCCAATCGATGTCCAACACGTCGATGATGCCGTCGTTGTCGTCGTCGACGTCGTCCCAGTTGCTGATGCCGTCGCCGTCCCAATCGTTGAATTGAGAGAACGATGCTCGGCGGGTTTGGCAGCGTGGGTCAGGATTGACCGGGTTTGGGTTGGCTTGCGTCGGGCAGTTCCATGTGGAGACGTCGGAGGCTGCATCAAGCGGGAACGAGTCGTTTTCGTTCTCGATGTTGTCGTTGTCCAGGTCGTACGGTCGGTCGGCACCACCCACGGCAAAGTTGCCGAGGTTGTCGGGGGAGGTCGTACCGCCCATGTCCGTGTCAAGCCAGTCGTAAACGCCGTTGTAGTTCTGGTCAAACGGACGGCGGATGTCATCGTCGAGGTCGTAATCGTAGTCAATCTCACAATCGATGACGTTGTCGTTGTTGCCGTCGGCACCGGGAACCTCGAAGTCGGCCGAGGAAACGCTGGTGATGGTCAGGTTGCCCTTGGCATCGCCTCCGAAGACGGTGACCTCGTCGCCGACGTTGTAGCCCGAGCCGCCACGGTTGATGGTGGCCGTCGTGATGGCGCCGCCGGTTGCGACGATGTCCACCGTGAGGCCAGATCCGCTTCCCGGCGTGGAGGTTGCCACGTCGGTTGCGCTGTTGTAGTTTGCACCGCCGGTGGAAATGGAGACGCCGGTCACAGCGCCGTTTCGCAAGCCGGTGTAGTCGCTGGTTTGGTCGCCGTTGGTGTCGATTTCAATGCAGGCGTCCAAAATGCCGTCGTTGTCGTCGTCGGGGTCAACCATGTCGAGGATGCCGTCGTTGTCGTCGTCGGTGTCAGCCGAGTCAGGTGTACCGTCGTTGTCGTTGTCCGGGTCCAAGAAGTTCGGAATGCCGTCACCGTCCAAATCGCCGTCGATGATTTCGTTGAACGACGCAACACCCTCCGGTCCTGGGAACACTGCAGGGTTTCCAATCCAACCACTGGAGCTTGCACCGGGGGCGTTCACGCGGTTGCGCTCCCAGTCAACGTAGTCAACACCGCCCGAGTACGCACGGTATTCGTTGAACGTCCAGATACGGGATGCATCGTACAACGGCGCCGTGTCGGACATCAGCGTTTGGATGCTGGCGTCGTACGGGTGAGCGTCGTTCACGTCGAGAACGCCGTCGTTGTCATCGTCGGTGTCAAAGTAATCGGGCGTTCCGTCTGCGTCGATGTCACAGGGCCAAGTGAACTGATCGATTCGACCGTCGTTGTCGTCGTCCTCGTCGTAGCGACCGGGGCCTGCTCCGTCGCTGTCTTCATCGGTGACGCCGTCGTTGTCGTGGTCCATCGGATTCTGGTCGGCAAGGTAGAAGTTGCCAACGGCACCGCCGGTCCAAGGGTGGACGGTCGACGGGTCGAGATAGCGATCCGTTGACACGTTGCGCGGATCAAGCCCTTGGGCTTCGAGTGCATCGTAATCGATGGGGCCTTCGAGGATGCCGTCGTTGTCGTCGTCCCAATCGTCCAGGTCGAGGATGCCGTCGTTGTCGTGGTCGTAGGGGTCCGTGCCGTAGCATCCGTCGAAGCGCTCGAGAAGGTCGTAAATGCCGTCGTTGTCGTCGTCAAGGTCGTCGAGATCGTTGATGCCGTCGTTGTCGTGGTCGCCCGCACGGGTTTCCTCGAGGAAGGTGGAATACGATGGAATGGCGGCTTCAAGGACCGAAAGGTCGACGATGATTCCCGACGAAACACCGGGGTCCGTCCACATCATGCTTGAGAGCGCCTCATGAGCTGGGTCAAGCCCGGCGTCGTGAACGCCGTCCCAGTTGCCCTGCCCGCCCTGATCGGTGGATTGAACGGGCGTCATGCCCAGGCTGCCGCCTTGGACAAGTTGGGTTTGTTTGGTGGTTTCAGGGCCGTCATGAACGGTCTGAACAAGCGCGAGAAGACTGCTGGCCAGCATCAAAAAGACGATGGTGATGGCCATGGAGAGTCGTTGTCGCTCCTCAATGTGTTGTGTGTGTTGTTTTGACAGCATACGGGCACCTCGTAATCGCTCATCCACCGAAATACCCTATTTCAAGGGCGTGGCGCGTATGTGCGGTTCCGTATCACTGAGCCATCTGCGTATCAACCGCAACCAAGGGCTCCGCCGAACGTGATGAAAAACGGGCATGAGAAAGGAGGCGCCTCGGGGCCTTGGCCCCGAAGCACCTGTTGTACCACTCGGAGAGCGTTCTTTGACAGGTGGTCATCGATTCAACTTCAGAATTCGTAGATGTCGAGGATGCCGTCGTTGTCGTCGTCGTCATCTTCGTAATCATCGATACCGTCGTTGTCAGCGTCGAATTGACCCGTAAGGTCGTTACCGTCGTTGATTTCAAACCAGTCCATGAGGCCATCGTTGTCATCATCGTTGTCGGTGAGGTCCCAGATTCCATCGTTGTCGTGGTCGTATCGGTAGCTGCCGGCAACGCCGTCGATTTCGTCAACATCGAGGATGTTGTCGTTGTCGTCGTCGGTGTCCACAGCATCGTCCATACCATCGTTGTCGTGGTCTCGGGACAGGTCTTCGCCCATCTCGCCAATGTCGTTTCGGTTGTCAATGCCGTCGTTGTCGATGTCCAGGTCAACGGCATCGGAAATGCCGTCGTTGTCATGGTCGTAGATGTTGGTGTTCGGGTTTGCATCGTTCACTTCCTCTCGGTCGTCGATGCCATCGCCGTCAGCGTCATCGTCTTCGAAGTCGTCGGTGCCGTCGTTGTCGTGATCCAATGGTGAATCATCGACCACGTCGGGAATACCGTCGTTGTCGTCGTCGTTGTCAACGTCGTTCGGGATGCCGTCACCGTCGTTGTCGTTCTCGTCCTGGTTGTCGAGCGTCTGGCCTTGCTGCTGATCGGACTGCTGGCCTTGCTGACCTTGCTGTCCGTTCTGCGTCTGACCTTGTTGCTGCTCGTTCTGACCGTTCTGGTTCTGACCGTTTTGGTCTTGGCTGGTCTGGTCGCCCTGCTGGCCGCCTTGTTCGCCGCCCTGCTGTTGCTGACCTTGACCGTTGTCCTGCTGCTGGCCTTGCTGGCCTTGCTGGCCCTGCTGACCCTGCTGGCCTTGCTGGCCCTGCTGGCCTTGCTGACCTTGCTGGCCCTGCTGACCTTGCTGGCCCTGCTGGCCTTGCTGGCCCTGCTGACCTTGCTGGCCCTGCTGGCCTTGCTGGCCCTGCTGACCTTGACCTTGCTGCTGACCTTGACCTTGGCCCTGACCTTGGCCTTGACCTTGGCCCTGACCTTGGCCTTGACCTTGGCCCTGACCTTGGCCTTGACCTTGGCCTTGACCTTGGCCTTGACCTTGGCCCTGACCTT
>Ga0208390_1000669_pt1 | contig 12438 bp, 9 predicted proteins | sample Knorr_S7_td_Surf_FD_185594 | JGI IMG/M metagenome (GOLD analysis project Ga0208390, IMG submission 185594) | Marine microbial communities from Southern Atlantic Ocean transect - Knorr_S7_td_SurfaceA_ad_6m_LV_A (SPAdes) (version 2) | ecosystem: Environmental > Aquatic > Marine > Oceanic | place...
ACCACCTGCAATGGCTCCACCAGTACCAGAGCAACCACCTGCAGCAGCACCACCTGCTCCACCAGTACCAGAGCAACCGCCTGCAGCAGCACCACCTGCTCCACCAGTACCAGAGCAACCACCTGCAGCAGCACCACCTGCTCCACCAGTACCAGAGCAACCGCCTGCAGCAGCACCTCCTGTTCCTGAACCTGCATTACTTACGATTACAGTTCCTGCAGGAGCTCAACCGGGTCAACAAATACAAATTAAAGCCCCTGATGGTAGAGTAGTTGCAGTTACAATTCCTGCAGGTTTGCAAGAAGGTTCACAATTTCAAGTAAAAATATAGGTTTAACGACGAAACTGCCGTTTTTCTTATATAGACCATTTTAGGTGATGACGAACCCTGACCAGTACAATACTGTAACCAGGACCCGCTTATGCGGTTGCAACAACTTCGGCGAACTCCGGATTTAATGATGGAATTATTCCGTTGTTGCAAACATATTATGGAGATGATAATAACCTACATTAGGCTATCATCTGACATTCGAAATCGAAAGCGAAACTAGTGCAGTCAATCCGACAATTCTAGTAATAAATTAATATACTCATAGTGTGCTTTGAAAGGAAAAACTTCGGTTGATCCTGCCGAAGGCTACTGCTATTGGAGTTCGATTAAGCCATGCGAGTCTAAGGGGTACTTGTACCCCTGGCATAATGCTCAGTAACACGTGGATAATCTACCCTTAGGTGGGGCATAAACCCGGGAAACTGGGGCTAATTCCCCATAGATACAGAAGGCTGGAATGCCTCTGTATTCAAAGCTCCGGCGCCTAAGGATGAGTCTGCGACCTATCAGGTAGTAGTCAGGGTCACGACCTGACTAGCCAACGACGGGTACGGGGTGTGAGAGCACTTGCCCGGAGATGGTTTCTGAGACACGAAACCAGGCCCTACGGGGCGCAGCAGGCGCGAAAACTTCGCAATGCGGGAAACCGTGACGAGGGAACTCCAAGTGTCTATGCAATGCATAGACTGTTTTTCAGCCTAAATAGCTGTTAGAGTAAGGGGTGGGTAAGACCGGTGCCAGCCGCCGCGGTAACACCGGCACCCCGAGTGGTAGCCACTATTATTGGGCCTAAAGCGTTCGTAGCCGGTTTAGTAAATTCTTGGGTAAATCGTACAGCTTAACTGTGCGGATTCCGGGGACACTACTAGACTTGAGACCGGGAGAGATTAGAGGTACTTGCAGGGGAGCGGTGAAATGTTGTAATCCTGCAGGGACCACCAGTGGCGAAGGCGTCTAATCATAACGGCTCTGACGGTGAGGAACGAAACCCTGGGGCGCAAACGGGATTAGATACCCCGGTAGTCCAGGGCGTAAACGCTGCTGACTTGGTGTTGGAGATCCTACGAGGGTGTCCAGTGCTGGCGCGAAGGTATTAAGTCAGCCGCCTGGGGAGTACGGTCGCAAGACTGAAACTTAAAGGAATTGGCGGGGGAGCACTGCAACGTGTGGAGCGTGCGGTTTAATTGGATTCAACGCCGGAAAACTCACCGGGGGCGACGGTTACATGAAGGCCAAGCTGATGACTTTGCCTGATTTTCCGAGAGGTGGTGCATGGCCGCCGTCAGTTCGTACCGTAAGGCGTTCTGTTAAGTCAGATAACGAACGAGACCTCCGTCACCATTTGCTATCCTCTTCTCCGGAAGGGGAGCACTATGGTGGTACCGCCACTGTTAAAGTGGAGGAAGGAGGGGGCAACGGTAGGTCAGTATGCCCCGAATCTCCCGGGCTACACGCGCGCTACAAAGGGCAGGACAATGGGCTTCGACACCGAAAGGTGAAGGCAATCCTGAAACCTGCTCGTAATTCGGATTGAGGGCTGCAATTCGCCCTCATGAAGCTGGAATACGTAGTAATCGCGGGTCAACATCCCGCGGTGAATATGCCCCTGCTCCTTGCACACACCGCCCGTCAAACCACCTTAGTTGGGTCTGGACGAGGGTTTGTCTTCTGACACGCTCGAATCTGGGTTCAGCGAGGAGGGTTAAGTCGTAACAAGGTATCCGTAGGGGAACCTGCGGATGGATCACCTCCTAAGAAATAAGGGTTGGCTGCCTAGCGCTAAATTGATTTCGAATGTCTACTCCATCTTCTTTTAGTCTATGCTATTGTAGAAATGTGTTATACTTCCGTGAAGGCTGGAATTACTTATTGGAATTGTATTTCTGGATTCTTATCGGAGCTCTTCTATTAGTTTCATTGACTATTTATTTTGCTAGGCCCCCACCTAGTAATACTAACAAATATAATTATGATACTCTCGAAGGTCAAATGCGTAATAGTTTAGGTTATGAATCTCCTCATATCGTTGACAAGGAAAAAAATCAAAATGAAGTAAAAAATAAAGAACCTGAAGAAAAGATTACGAAAGATGAAATTATAAAAATACAAAAAAGACGTTGGGCCCTTGGGTTCGTTATTCTGGGATCTTCATTCACCATGTTTGGTGCTTTTTTACTATTTGTTTCTATATATGATTTTACAAACTTCTTGGGTTCATGTATGATGTATGTTGGAATTATATCTCTGTTCAAAGGTGTAAACATTGAACTACAAAAAGATGGAAACTTGAATTCGTTTTTTTCTTCAGTATTTTTCATTTTGATATTTTTTATAAACTTTCTGTTGTTAACAGATCTACTCAACGTTATTGGTAATTCACCGTGGTCTGTAAGATCTAGTGTTGGTAAATTAGGAGATTTAACATTAGTGTACTTACTACCTTATGTAATTTGGAAATTAGTACCTACATTCGATAATGTGGAGAAAAGTTACGAAGACAGATTTTTTTATTTGAAAATTCGTAATGCGATTCTATTCTCCATTTTTAATTACACGCTTTTAATCTTAACATCACTTGAATTTATGCTAATGCCGATTCTAAACCAATATTTGAGCAGTGGATTTCAAATAAGTCTTTATCTGGTAATGTATTCAATAACTATCAATTTATTTGGATATAGAAATGAGGTGAACTCAGTTAACGACTTTTTGGATTTGTTTGAGAGTAGTTCTGATAAAAATAGCGAGGAGGTTGAAAAATGAAAGCTCTTGCCAACATATCATTATTCATTCTAATTCTACTAATTCTACCAGAGGATGGCTTCTTGGGAAATCATAGGTATGAAACGTGTAAGGATGATGATAAAGAACAGTGGAACGAAATACTTTGGGTAGCTCACAAAGATCATTACTATGTTTGTAAAATTGGGTATGTAAATGGAAACGTTAACTTGGGATGGACGTTGGACCTTCACTATGATTCGCATACTAAAATAGCGGACGTTGAAAGTTCAATATTATCTGTTACTATACTTAACACGGCTAATGTTAATGCATTCATTAAAGGGGAAAGCTATGGAGTCAGTAACGCAAGGCTTGCATCGGAAGTCTTTACCTTCAGTGACCCTGGTTCATCATTGAACGCATATAGTGTTCAAGATGTAGACCTAGCTGGCGATAATTACTATCTAGTAATTAATTTTGGACATAGGAATACATTCGAAAGAGAAGATGTAGATGCAAAGCCTGCATACTACGACATTTTCAAAGGTTGGCGTGGAGACGATACTTACATATCAAGCACAGTCGATATAGATTATTATAATAGTAATTTACAAGCAACATCATAAAAAGGTGTTCTATTACAGGATATTGTGAGCTCAGAATCTCTTGAGAAATATGAATTCAAACAATCACTTGAAAGAATCAGAAATTACAAAGGCCATGCAACTGAATTAGTAAGTCTGTATATTCCTCCAGAAAGGAAAATTTATGATGTCCAATCGTATTTAAGAAATGAATCTTCTCAATCTGCAAATATTAAATCTAAATCTACAAGGAAAAATGTTAGTGCTGCAATTGAATCAATAACCTCTAGGCTAAAACTTTTCAAAGAACTACCCGAAAACGGAGTGGTTTTCTTTGTAGGTCATGTGTCCAAGGGCGGAAACCAAACAACAATGGTTCAAGAAGTAATTGTTCCACCAGAACAACTACCTACATTTCTATACAGGTGTGATTCCAGCTTCTTTTTAGAACCTCTAGAGGGATTAGGAGAAGTCAAAGCACAATTTGGTTTAATTGTCATAGATCGTTCAGAAGCTGCTCTTGGAATGCTTAGAGGTGCAAATATCAAAACTCTAAAACATATGTATTCACAAGTTCCATCGAAGCACGGCAAAGGGGGACAATCAAAACAAAGATTTGAAAGACTTATTGAAGAGGCAGCTCATGAATGGTACAAGAAAGTGGCCCATTCTGCAACAGAGTGTTTTCTTGGAAATAACGTTGAAGGCCTCCTTATTGGCGGACCTGGAGCTACAAAAGATTATTTCATTAAACGAGAATATTTGAATCATGAGCTACAAAAGATAATAATTGATTCTTTTGATACGGGATATACTGATGAAAGTGGTTTGAGAGAAATTGTTACCAGAGGTGCTGGCCGTTTATCTGAAGTACAATTAGTTAAAGAAAAGAACCTAATGAATCAATTCATGAAAGAAGTTTTATCCACAAAAGGAAATTTAGCTACTTACGGTCAAAAGCAAATTGAAATGGCACTGGAAATGGGCGCTGTAGATCATTTGTTAGTTTCTGAAGGTTTTGAAAAGATGCCTAATGTAGAACAAGGTACCGTAAAAAGACTAGGTGAAATGGCAGAGAAAAGCAAAGCTACAGTAACTATTATATCTACTGATAGTGAGGAAGGAATATCTCTGCAGAAGGCTTTTGGTGGTTTGGCTGCGATGTTGAGATACCCAATAAGTTAAACATGTTACATACTCGAAAATGTGGTGAAATAACCGAAGAAGATTTTGGTTCTGAGCAAACCCTTTGCGGATGGTTGCAAGATACTAGAAATTTGGGAGGCATAGCCTTCCTACAACTAAGAGATATCACTGGCGTAATTCAGTTAACTCTTTTAAAAAAGAAGTTAGGAGATAATTTCAAACCATGGGCAAACATAAACAGAGAATCAATTGTTCAAGTTACCGGAACAGTCAAGGAAAATAAAGAAGCTCCCGGCGGTGTTGAAATGCTACCAGAAAAGTTGGAAGTATTGAATAACTCAGAAGCCCCATTACCTTTAGGAGTTATTGATAAGATTGATAGTGAGATTGAAACAAGATTAAACGCTAGATATCTTGATTTAAGGAAGAAAGAAATATCTGCTAATTTTCAAATTAGAGCAGCAGTTTCCGGTGCAGTACATGATCATCTGCGCAAAGAAAAATTTCTAGAAGTTCATACGCCTAAAATTATTGCCTCTGCTACAGAAGGTGGAACGTCCTTGTTTGAAATGAAATATTTCGATAAGGCCGCCTACTTGGCTCAATCTCCGCAACTTTACAAACAAATGCTCATGAGTGGTGGTTTGGAAAGAGTTTACGAAGTAGGACCTGCATTTAGAGCCGAAGAACATAATACACCAAGACACTTGAACGAGTTTATTTCTATAGATATTGAGATGTCCTTTGCAGATGACGATGTTGTAATGGGCGTAATGGAAAGATTAATAGATAGTGCAGCAAAAGCTGTTGCAGAAGAGACAGAGGCACTAGAAACACTTGGAATGAAGCCCATAGAGCTTGAACTGCCTCTGCCAAGAATAACCTACGATCAGGCTATAGAGATGTCGAACGGCAAGGTTGAGTGGGGTGAAGATTTATCCATGGAAGCTACAAGAGAGATAGCTCGCCAAATGAACGGATTTTATTTCATAACCAAGTGGCCTTTATCACTCAAACCATTCTACATATTACCCGATGACAATCCAAAATATAGTCGCGGTTTCGATTTTATGTTTAATGAAGTTGAAATGACTTCCGGCGGACAAAGAGTACACGATGTTAATATGTTACGTGAAAGATTAAAAGAACAGGGGCTAGATCCTGAAGGGTTTAATCACTATTTGGATCCTTTTAGATATGGAATGCCTCCTCACGCAGGATGGGGTTTAGGATTAGACAGACTAGCAATGACCTTTGCTGGCGCTAAGAATGTAAGAGAATGTGTTTTATTCCCTAGGGACAGAACCAGAATGACGCCCTAACTATCATTTTGACAAATTCAATTCACTGATTATCCGAGGTATATTCTTCTTAAAGTTGAAAAAACCTTTATTACTAAATTGATAACAGAATATATCTTCTTTTCTTCTAATAAAAGAATTAGCATTTGGCATCAAATTTTTGTTTATGAAATCTAAATTATCACCAGCGCCAGGATAGACCAAGTGTACATTATCATTGGATTGAACAAGTGAGATTAATTGACTACCATTTATTTTCCTCATATTATATGATGCCTCTTTAGTTAAATTATCCACAACTGACTCTTTGTATATCATATTCTTCTGACTGATTTCTACTTGCCTCTCATCATTAGACAGAAGACAAAAATACGCATGCTTGTAATTGCTATTATCTAGGAAGTTTGTGTTTAGCTCATTCTCAAACATAACAACGGACTCAGATTTAGTCTCTAGGTCAGAGTAATTTATTTTTGAAAAAGTATAATTTCTTGAGTCACTAACAGGTAACGCATTTTCATTTAGTATTGCTGGAGAAAATTTACCGTTAGTAAACTTTTCTATGTTCCAATTTTTAGCTAAATAGTTTTTACCCTTAGTTTGTATGCCTGCAACCCATCTCCAACTCAAAGTATTGGAAGCAGTGTCTGCGTCAGTCAAGTACTTTAAGAAAAATTCCGCTCCTAATTGCCATGGTAAATTTAGTGTAAATATCCAAATACTCGCGAACCACATCCTGGTATGATTATGCAAAAAACCATTTTCTCTTAGCTCTTTAACCCAGTAGTTAAAACACTCTATATCCGTCAAGCCTTCTATTGCTTCGTAGTAAAGTTTATTCTTTTCTATAAACTTTAAATCTCCCATAAAATCATCCCATACTCTAGGCCTACTTTCCAACCAACCTCTCCAGTAGAGACGCCAGAAAACTTCCTGAATATATTTTTCGACATTTCGATAAGGTTTTTTTTGAAGCACTCTCTTAACAACGTCATATTCAGTTAAAATCCTATGTGAGATGTAAGGGGACATTTGTGATACATTAGATCTATCTTTTGGACCAAAATCGAAATTTCTTTTAGAACTGTAGTTATGAATATTGTTAGATATGAAATCATCCAATAAAACAAATGATTCCTCATTAGATTTGACTAGTCTCACGGTGTTAATGCTTGCAGGAGATATTTAGAAGTTACAGAATGGTGGGTCCGCCCGGATTCGAACCGGGGATCTCCGCCATGTCAAGGCGACGTCATAACCAACTAGACCACGGACCCTACTGTTCGGACTTTATGCCTCTTTAAATAACTTCCAATTTGTTTCCTAGCCCAACGGTTTCAGAAATAGATTCAAAATATTCTTTATAATTACTAGGATTACTATCTAACAACAATTGCATTTGTTTACTAAGGGTTTCACCTAGTGCTTTCTCCTCTTTCCCATATTTCCAAGCCCTACTAGAAGTGGAATTTAGACAAAATAATACGGCCCAGCTAATTGATTTAGTGATATTATTACTAGAATTAAAATCATCAATATATTTTATGGCTTTATTCTTTTCACCAATCTTAACCATCTTGATTACTTTATCTAACATTTTCAAACTTTCGTTTAAGTTGCCAAAACTTGGATAATCACTTGTAAGACTTTCCTTAATTATCTGGTCATATAACTTCCTCAATATTTCCAGAGAGTTATTTCCGTTATAACTATCTGCTGAATTATTAGATATTTTATTAGCCAAATTACTCCCATAATTTTCCCATAGACTTTCCGTAAAATGCGCTAAGGTGCCCTGTTCTAATATTAAAGATTCAGAAAATTCTTCCAATAAATCTTCAACAATAGCCTCGTCAATTTTACTAGTACATAACTTTGAAATTAGTTCGTCTTTCTCAAGTATTTCATTGGCTACAACAAAGTGTTGTCCTGTAGAGGAATTACCTGAAACAACAGACTCTTTCTGAAAGGAAATTACATTTTCTAGAAATTTTGAATCCGTTATCAAACCCTTTTGATATTCACCAATGATTTCAGGTCCTATCTCTTTTGCTATAGGTGACAAAACAGTATTCAAATCTATTTCAAAATCAATATCTGGATCAACTGAAATCTGGTCTTTCAAAAAATGGCTATAAGTATTCTCTTTAGACTTTTTCATTTTACGAGTTGAAATGTAAGCTGTTTTGTTTAGAGATTTACACGTAATTTTCATACAATTAGAATCCATAACTTTGTCGGATATTTTCAAGCGTTCCGTGACTTCATCCCACAGTTCTATAGGATATCGTGGAACATCTCCAGTACATACTAGGCCCTTTTCCAAAGAATAGATGAACAATTTGTATTTCTTAACGTAATCTAGATGAGCAAATCTAGACCATAGTCGATGATGATGGTTTTGTATTCCAATTAACTTCTCTTTCGATGCACCATATCCTCTCATTACATAGTTCACTTCTCCGTGAGGGAAACGAGCAACGGCCATAACAGGAGCACCTGAATCTAAAATGGTTAGTGAAGCTGCATAAGCTTTGGAAAGTGGGTCTTTTGGTTTTTTACCAAAAAAGCTTGATAGAAATGAAGGAGGATTCTTGTACTGCTCCTTAGCAATTAGCATGTCTTCGTAGACTTTATCGTAAATTTTACTACCTATGTCATTTTTGTTAGTTTTTGGCAAGAGTAACTTCGGATTTTCAAGAATCTGTTCCATGCGTTCAAGCAACTTTTTCTGCTCAAATTTACCCGCAGTCTTAGTTCCTCGAAGTCTAGCCTTTCGTTTTTTCATTTTACAACCTTAACTTATTCCTTAATCTATCAAAGAAATTCTTGTTGAATCTTATTAGTGAAGCTGGACTTTTAGATGCTTTAAATTCTAGTTTATCTTCGCCTTTGATGAATATTTCCTCTTTACCATCTATGACCATAACAGCTTCCGGGTGCCCTGTAATTCTTGCAGAGATTTCGAAGTCAGCAGGTAAAATGAGAGGCCTAGAACCTAATTTGTATGCAGCTAAAGGTACAATTATGTTAGACTTCATAGTCGGATAAATAATTGGAGCTCCAACTGACATTGAATAACTTGTTGACCCAGTTGGCGTGGCAATAATTACTCCGTCTCCCCTAAAACTGTCAATAAGTTTACTGTTAGTAGATATTTCAAAACCTTGAATTTTGGCAACTCTTGAAGTATGAAGAACTATCTCGTTTACCGCAGTTCCAACGTTTAAGTCATTAAGATAAGTATCTATCCTGTGCAATTTTTCTTCAAAATATTTTTTATTAATTACATTATCAATTGCGGTAAAAATATCACTATCTGGTTCTAGCTCATTAAGAAAACCAACGCCTCCGTAATTGATTCCCAAAATAGGCTTATTTATCTGAGATAAAATGTGTAATATAGTTCCATCTCCGCCTAGAGAAATTATAACATCTCCACTAAGATCTTTAATTTCTACCCCTTTTAATCCAAGGAATTTTGCAGATGCCATATCTAATTCAAAGTCATCAACAAACCCTATAACTTTCTTTAGAATTTCACGGATATTTTCTTGCTTAGTATTAGCAACTATGGAAAATTTCACGACCTCTTATCGAGTAGTTATTATTAAGGTAGCCTTCATGTACATATAATGAGACTAGGAGCACATGTAAGTGTAGCTGGAGGACTGCATAATGCAATTCCTGCAGCAATAGATATTGGAGCTGATACTTTCCAAATGTTCAGTAAAAATCAAAGGCAATGGATTGCTAAGCCACTAACAGATGAAGAAATAACAGCTTTCAAAGAACCACTATCCAAAACAGAACTAGGGCCACTCATGATCCATGACTCATACTTAATCAACATGGGTTCCCCCGATGAGGGGAAAGGTAAGAGAGCTCAAAATGCTTTCCTGGAAGAATATCACAGATGCGAAGATTTAGGTGTAGCTTATCTAAATTTTCACCCTGGTTCACACACACATCCCAAAAAGTCCATGAGGGATGATAAAACCGTTAGATATGAAGCTCTAGAACGAATATCTGAGCATATGAACACGACATTAGATCAGACTAAAGGCTACAAATCAAAATTAGTCATTGAGAATGCAGCAGGACAAGGTACTAACGTTGGCATTAAATTCGAGGAAATTCAACATATAATAGATAACATTGATGATAAAAAAAGAATTGGGGTATGTATTGATACTCAACACGCTTGGGCATCGGGATACGATTGGAGGAATAATTTTGACGATATTTGGGATAATTTTGATGATACAATTGGAATGGAATATTTAGTAGCCTTACATCTTAATGATTCAAAAAGTGATGTAGGTTCCAGAGTAGACAGACATGATAACATAGGTATGGGAAAGATAGGTAAAGCTGCATTTGAAAGATTCATGAAAGAAGAGAGATTGGAACATCTGGCAGCATATCTAGAAACTCCAGGAGGTCCAGAGATGTGGAAACCTGAAATTGCAGCATTAAGAAAATTCGCTGAAAAATGAACCCCTTTGATAAGATTAAAAAACAAGTAAACGAAGATTTACACCATAAGCTACCTAAAAAGTGGAAGAAGATTGGTGATATTCTTATTGCGGATTTCTCACTAATAAATACAAATCATTTATCTCATGTTTCTCAAATATATGCAAACATTTTAAAAGTTAAAACAGTTTTGCAGAAGAATAAAGTCAATGGGGAATTAAGAAAGCCCGAAAGAACAGATTTACTGTTTGGTGAAGACACTGAAACAGAAATAACGGAATACGGATTGAAGTATAGTATGGATTTGTCTAAAACTATGTGGTCTCCAGGGAATACAGGATGGAGAGCTGTGTTAGATGGTCCAGAAAAGGTAAGTTCATTCTATAATTTTGGCAGCCCAAAAGTAATAATCGATTACTTCGCAGGTATTGGCTACTTTACAATACAACTTGCGAAGAGCTACCCTAATGCTAAAATAATATCAATAGATAAAAATCCAGATTCTATCAAATATTTAAAAAAAAACTTGAAAATGAATAATATAGATAATGTGTATGTTCTCAATGATGATTGCAGAAATATAACTCATAAAGCTGACGTTATTCATTTGGGATACATTGGCAATACACTAGATTTTTTAGAGCATGCACACAGTAATCTAAACGATAAAGGAATCGCCATATTTCATGAAGCTTACAACAACAATTGGCTCGGTTTGAAAAGAAGAAGTGACTGGGAATCAATACCTGAAAGTTTTTGCAAATTAATGAAAGAAAATGGATTTATAACAAAGAAATTTGACAGAGTAAAATTTTATGGACCTAGTAAGAGTCATATAATATCTTTTTTACAAAAAATTTAATTAGGTTATCCGAAATGGTTATGTAACATCATGTCAAGACAAGCTTTTTTCTGGTTTTTTTTAACGGCGGGTATTTTGCTGCTCTGAGGCGAATCTAATGCTGAATGTAATGGTGTCACTCCTGTTGAAGGAGAAAATTGGGTTATTGATGAATTAACTCATTGTTGGGATGAAAGTTTTGAAATAAATGACATGGAAGTTAACAACGGAGGATTGAGACTAGAAAATGTTACTATGCTAGCTCATGGTAAAATCACTATTAACCATCCAACAATCTGGGAAAAATCTTCAATATTTCACAACAGCAGTTCAAATGAGGACCATATTTTGTTACAAAGTCAGTTGACAATAAAAGGTACAAACCTAACTATTAATGCACCAGAATACGTTTACTCGGGTTCAGACGTACAAGGAATTAAATTGGGAACTAACTCAAAATTAATTATAACAGATATAGATAATGATTTCAAAACTCAGTACGATGCGTCAAATATTTCTTCGATGAATTGGAATACTAGTGACGTTTACCAGGGGGGAATAGAGTTTGTCGGTACTGGAGATGATGAACTCGTAGTAATCAAAAATTCAATTATGTGGCATATTTCTCAGATTTCCACATATTCACACAACACAATAATATCTAACAATACATTTTACAAGTGCGCGAAGCTGCAGCAATCTTGGGGAGATAATTTAACTTTTGAAAATAATTACATTTACAACACAACTTATGATGTTACAATGAGATATTGGGGTAGTAATGCCACAATAGTAAATAATTATGTTGAAGAAAACAGAGGAGCTTTTCACCTTGTAGATTCACATAATGGGCTTGTAATGAATAATACGTTTGTTAATATAACTGGAGCTCATTCGTCCTTGGGATCTTGGGGAAACTCTAGAAATATTACTTGGATAGGAAACACAATGAACAATGTGGAAAACTATGGATTTACTCTTTACGGTTCTGAAGACTCAATTATAATAAATAATAGTTTTTACAAGGTA
>Ga0208390_1000670_pt1 | contig 12432 bp, 9 predicted proteins | sample Knorr_S7_td_Surf_FD_185594 | JGI IMG/M metagenome (GOLD analysis project Ga0208390, IMG submission 185594) | Marine microbial communities from Southern Atlantic Ocean transect - Knorr_S7_td_SurfaceA_ad_6m_LV_A (SPAdes) (version 2) | ecosystem: Environmental > Aquatic > Marine > Oceanic | place...
ATTCTGAATTAAGTCAGGTTTTGCAATAGGGCCAATTTCCTTGCCAACAAAGTTTCTTAATTCTATTGACAATTCACCTGAAAATTCTTCACCTACCATTAAAGTAACAAAAGCATATATCCCTTGTCCCTTTATTGGATGTTCAAAACCTACCACAGCAGCTTCAGCTACAACTGGATGCAGAACAAGGGCACTTTCAACTTCAGCAGTCCCGAGTCTGTGCCCAGAAACATTGAGAACATCATCAACTCTTCCAGTAATCCAAAAGTAGCCATCTTCATCTCTTTTTGCGCCATCACCTGTAAAGTAAATATTTTTATAAGTTGAAAAATAAGTATCAATCATTCTTTGATGGTCGTTATAAACGCTTCTAATTTGACTTGGCCACGAAGATTCAATTACTAGATTCCCTGATGCTTTTCCTGACTGCTTAACACCATTTTCATTGTATAGTTCAGGCTTTACACCAAAAAATGGTAATGTTGCAGAGCCTGGTTTTGTAGGAGTAATGCCTGCAATGGGCGAGATAAGAACTGAACCAGTTTCTGTTTGCCACCATGTATCAATAACTTCGCAAGATTTATTCCCTATTACCGAGTAATACCAGTCCCAAGCTTCAGGATTTATTGGCTCACCAACGGTACCTAGGACTTTAATCGATTCTCTTGAGGTATTTCTTACAAATTCATCTCCTAGTGACATCAAAGCTCTTATGGCAGTTGGGGCAGTATAAAAAATATTTATTTTATGTTCATCGCATATTTCCCAACATCTAGATGCAGTTGGATATGTTGGAACACCTTCAAACATAAGTGAAGTAGCCCCATTTGATAGAGGGCCATAAAGAATATAAGTATGTCCAGTAATCCATCCAACATCTGCTGTACACCAATATTTATCATCTTCATTGAATCCAAATAAATATTTAAAAGAGATATGTGCTCCCAAAAGATACCCAGCCGTTGTGTGTAAAACACCTTTCGGTTTCCCCGTTGAACCAGATGTATAAAGAATAAAGAGTGGATCTTCAGAATCCATTGGCTCAGGTTCGCAAATATCATCAACTTTATCTTTTAGTTCATGAAACCAAAGATCTCTGTCCTCAAACCATTTAATTTCTCCACCGGTTCGGTTAACAACTACAACATTCTCAACACCAGGACAGTTTATTAAGGCTTCATCAACATTATCCTTTAGAGGCACCTTTTTGCCGCCTCTGACACCTTCATCAGCAGTGATTACAATTCTGCAATCAGCATCTAAAATTCTATCTTTCAAAGACTCAGGAGAAAATCCACCGAAAACAACCGAATGGATTGCACCAATTCTTGCACATGCAAACATTGCGAATGCAGCTTCAGGAATCATTGGCATGTAAATACAAACCCTGGAGCCTTTTTTAATTTCAAGCATTTTAAGGATATTTGCAAACTTGCAAACTTCAGAGTGTAATTCTTTGAAAGTTATTTCTTTAGAATTTCCCGGCTCGTCACCCTCCCAAATCAAGGCAATCTTATCGCCATTTTTCTCAAGGTGCCTATCAATACAGTTGAGTGTTATGTTTGTTTTTCCTCCAACAAACCATTTAGTTTCCTGGAATTCAGAATTATGCACCTCTTTGAAATCCTCAATCCATGAAATATTTTCTCTTGCCAGATCGCCAAAGAATTTTTTAGGATTATCAATTGACTCTCTATATAGATTTAAATATTCGTCGAAATCTTTTATATGCGGATTTGAAAATCCTGGATTAGGATTATAAATGTCTTGTGTCATCTTAAAGTATGGATGGCTGAGGATTTATGAAAGTCTTTCCTTTTGGATTGGACATAATTTTTGTAACTAACATCTCATAATCTTCCTCATTTTCTTCGAAGTTTATGTCAGCAGCATTTACTATCAAGACAGGTGCCTTCTCATAGTCTAAAAAGAATCTGGAATAAGCTTCATTGATTTTTGTTAGATATTCATTAGTGAGATATTGCTCATATTCATTACCTCTTTTATCAATTCTTCCCATCAACACTTCAACAGGTGCTTGAAGATAAATGACTAGATCTGGTGTTGGTGAGTCAAGAGTTAAGTGTTCATAAACTTTATCATAAAGTTTCATTTCTTCTGCTGATAAGACTACCTCAGCAAAAAGTCTATCTTTCTCTAATATAAAATCAGCAACTCTAACTGGCTCAAATAAGCTTCTTTGTTTCAACTCCTCCATCTGCTGAACTCTTTGGAATAAGAAAAATAATTGAGCAGCGAGGGCAGACTGAGTTGGATTCTTATAAGATGCTTCCAAGAAGGGATTTTCAGCCGGCATTTCAAGCAAAATGTCATAGTTAAAAGATTTTGCAAGCTTATTTGCCAGAGTAGTTTTACCAACTCCAATTGGTCCCTCAACAGCAATATATTTAGGTAAAGGGTCTTCTTTGTAAGCTAATTTCATAAAATATATAAAAATTAGATTATCTTAATTCTTCGGAAAATCCAAATTCTTTTCCTTCACCCTTTCTTGGGTTGAAATTTCCATCAATTTCTACAGTTTTTCTGACTTTTCCTATCATTTTTTCTTTGGATCTAGCATCTGCGTGTTGGAAGCTTGTCCACCATTTCCCAAGATTTGATTTATCCCTTGAGGCTTTCTCTCTAATTAAGAGGAAATCATATCCAGCTCTAAATCTTGGATGCTTAATTATTTTATTAGGATTATTTTTTAATCTATCATTTAATTTCAATTGTAAGTACCAGATGTCTTTTATATAGCTAGTGAATTTTCTTGGGATGGCAGTAATCCTTTGCTGCTCAGCAATAATAGAGTCCATAGATCTAAAAAATTTTCTAACATTTATACCGTTATCAAAAGAGCATCTTTCAATAAGTTTTGGCCACAAGATTGCCGCAAGAAGGAATCCAGGTGTAATAGATTTACCATCTCTATACCTTTTATCTGTGTTTTTGAGTGATTCACCATAGACTTTATTCCCAGAATAGTTTTTTTCCAGGTTAAGCAGATATTTTGCAATACCAAAAGATTGAAGTTTCTTATAATTCTCATACCCATGCCCATTCAGAAAAATTTTACAGAACTCATCAAACAACCTTGCATTAGAGATATTGCCTAAAAGGTCTCCTTTTTCATAAATAGCTTCTTTTATTTTGCTATCTATTTTGAAATTAAGTTTAGTAGCGAACCTTATAGCTCTCAAGCTTCTGACCGGATCTTCTTCAAATCTGTATAAAGGATCTCCTATAGAAATGATTTTCTTTTCTTTGACGTGTTTAGCGCCATCATGGAAGTCCTTAAAAGTATTACTTATTGGACAAAAATAAATGGCATTTATTGTGAAATCTCTTCTATTGCAATCATCTTCAATATCACCCCAGATATTATCTCTAATTATTTTTCCAGCATCATCCTTGATGAGATCATTTTCTATAGTTGTACTATTTTTATTGAGACCAGCTCTGAAAGTTGCAACTTCTATTATCTGCTTCCCTTTATATATATGAACTAACTGAAATCTTTTTCCAATAATTCTCGAGGCTTTGAAGATTTTCCTAATCTCCTTTGGCTCAGCATTAGTTGCGATATCAAAATCCTTTGGCTTAATATTTGCTAACAAATCTCTAACACAACCTCCAACAAGGTAAGCTTGATAGTTATGATCTTGAAGTTTGTTGATAATCTCAACAGCAAATGGGCTTATGCTCTCCCAATCCTCAGAACTAACAGGTGAGCTACTGTTTTTGGTTTTTTTAAAGAGATTCTTAATTATCAAGTTTATAAATTTTCTAAGAGATTTTGGTATTCCTCTTTTTTAAGACGTGGGCCAAATGTTTGGACTATTTTTGAAGCTGCCAAATTAGCAAATACACCGCATTCATGCAGCTCCTTGCCATTTAACATTGCGTGCATAAATGCACCTGCGAACATGTCACCAGCTCCATTTGTATCAATTGCCTCAACTTCTAAACCATTATTTTTAATAATATCTCCACCAGTAACAATAAAACTACCATTTGGTCCATCAGTTATTATGGTTGTGAAATTTTTTTCTTTTAAGCCTTCGATTGCATCATCTATATTGTCAGTTCCCGTAAGAGCTAATGCCTCGTCACGATTACCAAAAACAAAGTCGATTCCATATGAAAGTATCTTTTCAAATTTTTCTCGAAAGCCATGAACAATGCCATCATTTGATAAAGATAAAGCTTTTTTTGTTTCATAACCCACCAAGGAATCAAGAGACTTCGTAACAGAGTTAAAGTTAGAATCGCTTGTTACCATATAGCCCTCTATGTAGAAGATTTTAGATTTTTGAATATACTCAAAATTTATATCCTCCTCACTTAAATACTCGCTAATTCCAAGGGTACTGCACATAGTTCTTGCCGCATCAGGGGTAACGAGAACTAGACATTTTCCTGTTGGAGTACTTTGATCATTTGAGCTTATGCCAATATGATTAATTCCAGCCTCTGATAGGCTTTTAAGGTATTTATTACCATCTTCATCATCATTCAATTTACAAACATGATGACAAGTAGAGCCAAAATATGATGCGGCAACTAATGAATTTGTAGCAGAGCCTCCACAGTCAACAACTGACTCAAGATCTAAAGCCAAAAGCTTATCTAATATAGCATTTTGCTCATCTCTTGATTGAATAACCATCTCATCTGGTTTCATATCAATTTCTTCAAGAAAATCTTGCTCAACTTTAAACTGAGTATCAACTAGTGCATTACCAATGGCAGCTATGTCATGTTCCATATATCACCTTTACCTTATTTACTACCTCATCAAGAATCTTTTTTGTGTGCTTAGTTGAGATAAATCCAGCTTCATATTTTGATGGTGCAAAGTATATACCTTGATTTAAGCAGTCTTTAAAAAAACTTTCAAAATACTTATCACTTGATGCGACGACATCGTCAAAGTTATTTGGAAATTCATTAGCAAAAAAGAATCCAAACATTCCACCAATTTGATTAAAAGAGAAGGGTATTTCTTTATTAATCTCATCTTTAATATTTGTTAAAAGATAGCTGGCATTTGCCTCAAGCTCATCATAAGGATTTGTTTTTATGAGCTCATTGATAAGACACTTTCCAGCAGCAACTGCAAGAGGATTCCCAGAAAGAGTGCCTGCCTGATAAACGGGTCCTTCTGGTGCAAGAAAGTTCATTATTTCGGCTTTACCACCAAATGCTCCCACAGGAAGACCTCCACCGATTACTTTTCCTAAAGCAGTTAGATCTGGTGTGATTCCGTATAATTCTTGTGCTCCTCCTAAAGAAACTCTGAAGCCTGTCATTACTTCGTCAAAAATTAAGACTGACCCATTTTCATGTGTTTTGATTCTTAGAGTTTCTAAAAAATCTTTGTCTCCAGGAATAAAACCCATATTCCCAGCAATTGGCTCAATTATGACTGCGGCAAGCTCACTTTTAATGGATTCAAAGACTTCTAAAAAAGCATTTATATCATTGAAGGGAACACTTATGGTGTGTCTTGCAAGTTCTTCAGGTATACCTGGAGAGTCGGGTAACCCAAAAGTCGACACTCCTGAGCCTGCTTTTATAAGAAGAGAGTCTACATGGCCATGGTAACAACCAGTAAATTTAATGATTTTGTTGCGTCCTGTATATCCTCTAGCCAATCTTATACAGCTCATAGTTGCCTCTGTTCCAGAATTTACCATTCTTATTTTTTCAATAGAAGGCATTACAGATCTAATTAACTCACCTATGGATGTTTCTGCTTCTGTTGGAGCTCCATAACTTGTTCCTAAATCAGCCTGGTCCTTAATTGCTTTTATTATTTTTGGATTACTGTGGCCTAAAATCATTGGACCCCAGGATCCAATAAAGTCCACATAATCATTTCCGTCAACATCATGCAAATATGCCCCAGAGGCGCTCTTAATAAAAATAGGAGTACTATTAACATTTCCAAATGCTCTTACAGGTGAATTTACACCTCCAGGCATTACGGATTTCGCTTTATTAAAAAGAGACTTAGATTTTTTCGTTTTACTCAAAATTAAAGTTGTTTACAAAAAAACTTGCTGATTTAGCAATATCTTGTGAGTTAAAAATAGCATTACTTAGAGCAATCATATCAAAATTTAGCTCCGCAACCTTATGAAAGTTTTCTTTACTTATTCCACCAATAATTGCTTTATTTGAAGCATTAAACTTATTTATTAGGTCTAAGTTACTTTTTTCAATTGGAATTGCTTCCTTCTTAGTTAAAGAATTAGAGAAGGCACCGAATGAGACATAATTAGCACCTTCATTTATAGCTTTTTTTGCTTCTTCTGTAGATGATTTACAAGTTTTGCCAATGATAAGATTTTTGTATTTACTTCTAACAAACTGAACTGATAAATCTGCTTTCCCCAAATGGACACCATCTGCACCAATGTCATGAGCAAGATGTGGAAAGTCATTTATGATAGCAATTCCGTCTTTCTCTTTAATTAGTTTTATAAGAGCTGAGAAAAAAATTTTAAGTTCTTTCGTTATTTCCTCTTTATAGCGAATCTGGAATATCTTTACTCCACAACCAAGACATATATTGATATCATTTAAGAGTTTTGTTTCATCGAACTTTGGGGGAGTTATTGCATAAATACCCTTTAATTTATCTTTAAAATCAATCACGATATAAAATATAACAGAATAAAAATGGATAAAATATTAATTCTTTTTTCAACAACTGATGGCCATACTATTTCTATCTGCAATAGAATTGCAGAAGTCTTGTCAATGACTGGATCAGTTACAATTACAAGCCTTGAGAGATGTTCGGAGCTTGAGATAAATAGTGCTGATAAAATCCTAGTTGGCGCAAGCATTCGCTATGGAAAGCACAAGAAAAATCTTTTCAGTTTTTCTAAGAAGTATAAAAGTATTTTAGACTCCAAAGATAATGCTTTTTTTAGTGTAAATGCAGTAGCAAGAAAACCAGAAAAAAGTGATCCAGAAACAAACCCATATTTAATTAAATTTATGAAGCAATCAGCTTGGCAACCAAAAAAATTAGGTGTTTTCGCAGGCAAAATTGATTATCCAAAGTATAAGTTTTTTGATAAGCATATGATTAGATTAATTATGTGGATTACAAATGGACCAACAGATATTAATGAATCCTTTGAGTTTACAGATTGGTCAAAAGTAGATGATTTTGCAAAAGGCATTTTTCATTAAGTTATATTGTTTTTCTTGAAACCGACACTATAAATTTATTAAGATATCGCTATGGAACAAAATACATCTATCAACGTCACTGAAAGTGCACAAAAAAGGATCCAGAATCTGCTTCCTGAGTATGAATCAGATGCTTTCCGCGTTTATGTAACAGGAGGAGGTTGCTCTGGCTTCCAATATGGTTTTAAGTTTGATTCTGAAGAAGCTTTCGATGACGATATAATTGATTTTGGGAATTTTAGAGTCTTGTTAGACTCTCTTTCATATCCATACTTGTATGGCTCTGAGCTAGATTATGTTGAAGATCTCTCAGGTGCTAAATTTATTATTAAAAATCCTAACGCTAAAACTACATGTGGATGCGGTGAATCTTTTACCGTCTAGGCTCAACTAATAAACCTCTTTTCAAATAAGCTAAGTAGGCAAAAGCAGCAGACTCTACAAATTTTGAAGGGATTAAATGGTCTGTAAGCTTGAAAGATGACCCAATATTTTTGTCCAATCTTTCCATAAGGAAATTATTCTTAATACCACCGCCGTGCAGTAATATCTCCCCAGAAGTATCAAAAGAATGGCAAAAATCAGATATACATAAAGCGGTAAGCTCGCACAAAGTTGCCAATAAATTTTCAGGTTTATCTGATTTAAGTTCATCAAGATTATAGTAATAAGATTTGTCATCAGCTCTGGGATAGCCTTTGGTTCGTATTTTATCAAGCAAGCTATGTAAAAGCTGATAATCTATTTGTCCTGAAGCTGCAATTTTCCCATCTTCATCATATGGCATTCCAAAGTAACGCATTGCGACTAAGTCAATTAAACAGTTTCCAGGTCCAACATCTGATGCTAATTTAATATCCTCTCCATCCAGATAAGTACCATTAGATATTCCTCCAATATTGAAAATAATCTTTCTTTTGTTTGATTCAGCAAATAAATATTTATGGAATTCTGGAACGAGCGGCGCACCCAAACCTCCTTTTTGCATGTCATAGTTTCTAAAATCATGGATTACTTCTATTCCAACTTCATCAGCTATAAACTGAGCGCACCCAATTTGATAGCTTTTCTCTGCGTCATGAAACATAGTTTGTCCAGGAAATCCTATTCTTGATATTGAAGATGTATCAATTTCTTCTAATAAATCTTTTATTAGCTCCACAGAGCTTTTATTTAAGCTCTCCTCAAGTTTGAGCACCATTTTGTCATCATTCTTCTTTTTAAAGCCCTTTTTAATAGCTTCCTCATATTTTGGTTTATAGTTTTTTTCAAGACTGTTTGATTTTGAGTATATAAGCTCAAACCGATTAGTGAAATCCACTACACATCCGTCAATTGAATCAGCACTTGTTCCAGTCATTAAACCGATAAAATATTTACTCATAAGCTACTTCATTACTCTCTAAATCAAAGACTTTTAGCGCTTCTTTACTTTCTTGAACAATAGCCATAAATCCATCAAGCTTAGATTTATCTATTGGCTTGGCTGATGGCAACTCTACTTTAACTGGATCAGTCCTTTTTTCACCAATTCTAAATTCATAATGTAAATGTGGTGCAGTTGCTAATCCAGAATCTCCTACAAAAGCGATAATTTGACCCTGCGAGACTTTTGTACCAACTTTTATTTTTGACTCAAACTTCTCTAAGTGAGCATAGAGAGTTGATATATTTCCACCATGACGTATTTCTAAAGTTCTCCCATAACCACTTTTCCATCCAGCAAAGGAAATAACACCTTCACCTGATGCCTTAATTGGAGTATTTCTTCTTGCCGCATAATCCACTCCGTTATGTGCCTTAATCTTATGGAGTATTGGATGCATCCTATTTGGATTGAAGTGAGAGCTAATATATGCAAAATCTAATGGCGCTCTTAAAAAAGCTTTTTTTACATTGTTACCATTTTCATCAAAGTATTGTTTTCCAAGTTCATCATCAAAATACCTTTGGGCAGTATATCTCTGACCATTATTAATAAATTCAGCAAAAACTATGTCGCCGCTCGAAATTTTTTCACCTTCTGAATAGTCAGTTTCATAAATAACTGAAAAAGTATCTCCATTTCTGACATCAAAAATGAAATCAATATCCCAACCAAAAATAAAAGCGAAGTCCATAATGATGCTGTCCGGCATATTAGCTTTTAGACCAGACTCATAAAAAGAGCTTTGAATCTCTCCCATGCTAATTGATTTAAGTTTCTCTACCTCTTTTATAATCTTTTCAATCGAGATATTTTCTCCTATATCTACCCTAATACTATTCAAGATATCTTTTTTGATTTCAATTCTATTTATCTCGTCATTTAGGAAGGAAAACTTTATTTCATCACCGGGCTTAATATTTCTTAGCTCATTACTTCGATCAAGCTTAAGGATTTTATAAACAGTATTTAAAGGCACTCTGTAGTCTTCAAAAATAATCGATAAATTTTCTCCGTCTTTCACTTCATGGATCATAGAAGTTTCGACTCCTTCTAATTTAGGTTTAAAAAACTCTTCAATAAATATATCTTCAACTGGTGGTGCTTCATTGTTTTTGCGATCTATGCTGAGAAGAATTATTAAAAAGGCTGCGATTAAAAATGCCAACACAACATACTTAAATGAGATTCTTTTGTATTCAATCATTAGTCTTCTAAATTAAGGATCTCTGCGTTACCGCCAAAAGCAACTGTATTTTTAGTTATAGATCTCTCATCAACAAATTGGAGCAAGTAATTTGGTCCACCAGCCTTAAAGCCAGTACCTGATAAGCCTGTTCCTCCAAATGGTTGTGAACCGACAACAGCACCAACAATATCTCTATTGATATAAGTATTCCCGGCGATAGATTTGTTTATGATGTCATCTGCCTTTGATTCGATTCTAGAGTGGACACCCATAGTTAAACCATATTGTTTATTTTTAAGAGCAATTAAGATTTGATCAAGCTCATCAGTTTTATATTTAATGATATGAAGTATCGGTCCAAACTTCTCTTCATTTATTTCATCAATCGAATTTAACTCAATTAAGGTTGGCGAAACAAAATTACCATCAGGAGCCTGATTGTGGCTAAAGACCTCATATCCAGTATTTGAACATTCTGAAATATATTCAAGAAGCATATCTCTTGATTTTTCATCGATAATTGGACCAACATCACAGTGGAAATCTTCGGGATTTCCAACAGTAAGTTCAGCCATTGCATCTTTAATCATTTCTACCAGATCATCAAAAATACTTTCATGAATAATAGCTAGCCTCAAAGCAGAGCATCTTTGCCCAGCGCTATTAAAAGATGATCTCATTATGTCATCAACAACCTGCTCAAGAAGTGAGCTTGAATCTATAAACATAGCATTAAGGCCTCCTGTTTCAGCAATTAAAGAAGAGATGGGACCATCTTTTTTTGCCAATTGGAGATTAATTTTTTTTGCAGTTGCTGAAGACCCGGTAAAGGCAACTCCAGAAATATGATCAAATGAAATTAATTTTGAACCTATTGAGCCATCTCCCTGAATTAATTTTAAAGCAGATTTTGGTACACCATTTTCATAAAAAAGCTCAATCATCATGGTTGCAATTATTGGAGTATGCTCAGACGGCTTTGATATAACTGAATTCCCGGTTACAAGAGCCGCGGCTATTTGGCCTGCAAAAATGGCAAGCGGGAAATTCCATGGGCTAATGCATACAAAAGTACCTTTTGATTGGTAGAAGAGTTGATTGGATTCACCCGTTGGACCATTGAGGTTGTTAGGTTCGCTTAAAAGAGTTTTAGCATTATCTGCATAGTATCTAAGAAAATCGACTGCCTCCCTAATTTCATCATAGGAATCTTTGTACGTTTTCCCGGCCTCATGAATTAAGTAATATAAGAATCTTGTTGAATCTTTCTCTAAACTATCAGCAATTCTATAAAAGATATCTGCCCTCTCGCTTACAGGAGTATTTTTCCACCTAGTGCATTGTGTAAAATTTAATTCATTTGCTATATCCGCAAAAGAACAGCCTCCAATCTCACTACCATTCGCTATTGAATATCTTTTTTCATTTTTAGATTCATCAACCTCGCTGCAAAAGTTTTTTGCCTCAATCTTTAAATCTTCAAACTTCAAAAGGTCTGATTTTAAGGATAGAAGATTCTCAGGTTCGCTTAAATCATATCCAGATGAATTGACTCTTGGAGAAAAGATATCTGATGGGTTAACGATTTTTTTATGTTGAAGATTATCAATAGCTTTTTTTACAGATTTAACAGGATTTTCTGCTAGATCATCTGGTCTTACTTCTGGATTAAGTAAGTTGTTCACAAATGAGCTGTTAGCACCATTTTCAAGCAGCCTTCTTACTAAATATGGAAGCAAATCTCTATAGGGACCGATAGGTGCATATATTCCAGCGGAAGGTATACCTCCTAAAACTTTATCTGCAGACTTATAAAGCAACTCTCCCATGCCAAAAAGTCTTTGGAATTCATATTCTTTTTCTTCAGCCATAAAGTAAATTGAAGATACAGAATGGGCGTTATGAGTAGCAAACTTTGGCATTAAGTTGTTTGAGTCAAGAAGTTTAGAGGCAATAAATAAATAGTTAAGGTCAGTGAGACTTTTATTAATGAGAACTGGAAATCCCTCATGACCTCCGGCTTGAGAGAATTTTATTTCTCCATCCCAATATGCACCTTTAGTCAGTCTAACATGCATTTTTTCTCTTTTAGAACATAACTCATTCGCCCAATTGACAACATTTGATGCTCTTTTCCCATATGCTTGCATTGCAAAACCTAAACCACTCCAATCCTTTATTTTTTTACTCATAGCAACTTCTTCAATCAAATCTTGACTAATAGAAAGTCTGTGTTGCTCTTCGGCATCAATTGTTATTTCTACATCATTTTGATATGCAAGATTAACTAGACTCAGGATTGAGTTTAATATTTCTTTTTTTATTAGCTTATATTTTAGGGTCTCATATCGCGGATGAAGAGCTGAAAGCTTTATTGATACTCCATGATTGATTTCATGCTCTCTGTTAAGATTCGCAACTCTTTCAATTGCCTCAACGTAAGAATTATAGAAGCCCGCAGCTTGCGTTTTGGTTCGAGCAGCTTCGCCAAGCATATCAAAGCTATGAATAGATTTTTTAAGGTTAGAACTCTTAATAACAGAATTGAAATCATTTCCCATCACAAATTCTTTACTTAAAATCTGCATTGCTGTCATGATCGCTT
>Ga0208390_1000672_pt1 | contig 12421 bp, 12 predicted proteins | sample Knorr_S7_td_Surf_FD_185594 | JGI IMG/M metagenome (GOLD analysis project Ga0208390, IMG submission 185594) | Marine microbial communities from Southern Atlantic Ocean transect - Knorr_S7_td_SurfaceA_ad_6m_LV_A (SPAdes) (version 2) | ecosystem: Environmental > Aquatic > Marine > Oceanic | place...
AAGACCATAAATAGTCCCAGGCACACCAGAACTTAAATATGAATAGAGTGCTAATTCTCTGTCGACTTCACCATCCACGATAAACATGTCTTCGGATGCTTTTCTAGGGGCCATTTCTCTGTAATCTAACGCGTGATTAGTATTAGTATTCGCGTCATGTATCATCATGAAACCACCACCACCAATTGGACTTGCTTGAGGTAAGACTACACTAAGTGCAAAAGAGACTGCCACAGAAGCATCAACTGCATTACCGCCTTCTAATAATATTTGATTCCCAACCTCTGATGCTATGTAATGACGCGTTACCACCATTGAATGATTTGAGGCAATTGTCTTACCTTTAACTATTTCAACTTCACTAAAACCAATAAAAGATAGAAATATTAAATTTGAAGCGATTAAAATTTTGTTCACCATATAAAATTTTTCTTTGCAGGCTGTTTCCAATCTAATGCGAAAAGTTTTTTAAATGTGAATGCCTTTTCTCCATCTATAATTTTTTTATTTTTTATATCAATACCAGTAAAATCTTTATATTCAGAAAGGGTTCTTATCGATCCTAAACCATAAATATTTGTGAGATCATTTTTAATAATTCTTTCTATTCTTTTTTTGCTTTTTGCTTGTAAATCTGTCCATTTTACAGATCTATCCTTATCTTCGTCTTCATTCCAATGCATTGGTCTTTTAGCTAAATTTGAATAATCTACATAACAATGAAAAACCGGTATTTTAGGTATATGAAATACATCATAACCATTTGTAAATAAACGCAATGACATGGTAGTTTCCTCACCTTCAAAATATAAATGTGGATCATAGGGAACATCTTCAATCATTTTGCTTTCGGAAAATAGGAAACCAGCTGATATTAAAAATCCTTTGTATATTTCTTTTGATTGTGATGGAAGTCCTTTTTGCATTGAAAAATAACCATCTTTGAATGCTTTTTCGCTATCAACGGTCATAACATGAGTAGAATGGTCATCTTCTTGTAATTTTCTAAATACTTTTTTTTCAAAATCTACAATTTCGAATCCTCTTGGATAAGCCGATATTACAGGATTTTTTGCATACTTCTTTATCGTTTGAATATATTGAATTAAATATTCATCCCAGTCTTTTTCAAATACTGTATGTGAATCAATTTGCAAAAAATATTCTTCGTCTTGCATCAATGTTTGAGCATTAGCTCTGGCCCAACATGGGCCACGAGCATCTTTTGGATCAATATGCACATAGGAAATCTGATCTTTAAGCTTAGCTTTAGAGAAATCTAATTTAACTTTACATTGATCAATAATTCCAAATCTCAAATTTTCTTTAAACTTTGCATTTGTAAAAGCACTATTGATGGTTATTGGCAATAGTAAATCTTGGTAAGAAGCTATCGATATAAATATTTTCATTAATGTTTTGTTATGATCTCACTGTTTTGTATTTTATCAATATCATATCCAACTTCTCTAGAAATTGATTTAACTAAGTGTTCTGGCTCTTTATTAAAAACTATATCGCTCGATGTATCTAAAATTAACCAACTATTTTTTAAAACCTCATAATCAAGTTGGCCAGCAGCCCAACCGCAATAACCTAAAGCTAGTCTATAAGAACTATTAAATGCAGAATTTCCAATTGATTCAATTACCTCAATACTTGATGTTAAACACATGCCATTTTCTACAACTAAAGATTCTTTATGGTCTGTTTTATTATGAATAACGAATAATTTATTCATATCGACTGGACCACCATTTAATAAATTTTTCCTCTCAATATCAGCATTAATTTTTAATGATTTAAAAATTATATTTTCACTTATAGGTATAACTTTATTCATCACTATACCTAATGCTCCTTGTTTATTATGTTCAAAGATATAAATTAAAGAATTATAGAAATAATCGTTTGGATTTTTTTCTTGGAAGTATAAGAATTTATTCACAAAAAAATTTTCTTCTGACATAATCTAATCTTTATTAAACATATTTTTTTATTATATGTCTGAACCAAAAATTTCTACAAAACAAAATTTATCAGAAGCTTTCTCTGAGCTTAGAAAATTGAATCCACTCTTGGAATTAACTGATCGAGATATTAATGGTGTGAGTTTTAAGGTTTTTCAAAATGCACCGAAAACCATGAGGGACCTTTTTGCAATTATAGAACTGATTCAAGGAGATTTTCCGTTCATAAGTGAAGACGATAAGGAATTGTCTTTTTTTGAGTCTATCGCTAAAGCAAAAAGTATATGTAAATTCTTACAAGATGAAGGAATAAAAACAAACGATAGAGTAGGGATATGTATGCAGAATTGTACTGAATGGGCTGTCATATACTTAGCGCTAGCTGGTTATGGTGCAACTGCAGTACCTTTTAATTCTTGGTGGAAAACGGAAGAGCTTGATTATGGTATTGAACATAGTGAAGTTAAATTAATATTTGTTGATCCAAAAAGATACGAATTATTGAAAAACCATAAAATAAAAAAAGTTGTTACTGAACCTACAGATGACTGTGTAACCTATCAAGAAATATCTAATGATGAGGTAGAGAATTGGCCAGAAAGTAATGCATCTGATGAAGATCTCACTGTATTGCTGTACACGTCAGGTTCTACAGGGTTACCTAAAGGTGTTATGTTAACTCACCTTGCAATTATTAATGGATTATTTAGTTTCTATACATTAGGTGAATTGCGTAAAATTGTTCATCAAGAACTACTTCTTGACGTTGATAATGCATCAGTACTCATAAACGTACCCCTATTTCATGTAACAGGATTAATTACACAATTCTTGCTTTCAATGTTGGCAAAAAGAAAAATAATTATCATGCATAAGTGGGATGCAACTTATGCATTAGACCTTATACAGCAGCATAAAGTAACAAATTTAAGTGGTGTGCCTACACAAAGTTGGGATTTGATGAATCATCCAAATGTTGATAAATATGATCTCTCTTCATTAATAGACATTGGTGCAGGTGGAGCGGCTAGACCAGAGGATCAAGTCTATAATTTACATGAAAAGTTCAATATTCCAATGACATTCGCATGGGGCATGACAGAAACTTCAGCATTAGGGACTATCTTAAGAGGTCATGATTACCTTAAAAGACCAAATAGTGCAGGATTAATTGTTCCTGATATTACTGAGATTGGTATTATGGACGATGACAATAATTTCTTAGAGAACAATTCTGTTGGAGAAATCGTTTTTAAATCGCCATCTAATACAATTGGTTATTTAAAAAATGAAGAGGAAACCAAAAAAACAATCATAAACGGTTGGCTCAAAACTGGTGATCTTGGTTATCTTGATGATGATGGTTATTTATTCATTCTTGATAGAAAAAAAGCATTAATAATTCGAGGTGGCGAGAATATTTCATGTTTAGAAGTTGAAAATGCACTTGATAAACACCCAGATATAATTGAGTCATGTGTTTCAGGAATAGAAGACGAAAAATTTGGGGAAATTGTTGGCGCATATGTGTATGCAAAAAATCCTATAGATAAAGAAGATTTAATACTATTTCTAAAAGATAAATTAGCTAACTATAAAATTCCTGAAGTTGTGTTATTTACAGATGATGCATTACCAAGAATTGCTTCAGAAAAAATAGATAGAGTTACAGTTAAGAAATTATTATCTTAATAATATTAATTAAAAGTTGATTACGAAATGACAAATAAAGTATTCATAGTTGAAGATGAACCTGATCTTAGAGATACGCTGAAATATAATTTTGAGAATGAGGGCTTTACTGTTGAAGCATTTTCAAATGGTGAATCTTTTGTAGATTCTATACAAAACAATCAACCTAATTTAGTCATCCTTGACTTAATGTTGCCAGGACTGTCAGGTCTAGATGTATGCAGAGAAATAAGATCAAATGAAAAATATGATGATATTTCTATAGTTATGCTCACGGCTAAAAGTGAAGAAATTGATAGGATTGTAGGTTTTGAATTAGGTGCCGATGATTACGTAACAAAACCTTTCAGTGTTAGAGAACTTATCTTAAGAGTAAAAGTACTTCTTAAAAAGAGATCAGAAAGTTTTTTAGATAATCAAATACTTGAATTTGGTCCAATTTTAATGAACCTTGATGCTCATGATGTATCTGTAGATGGAGAGAATATCATTTTAACAGCACTGGAGTTTAAACTTTTAAAACATTTACTTAAAAGAAAAGGTAGGGTACAGACTAGAGATCAATTATTAGGAGATGTTTGGGGTTATAGTTCAGAAGTGACCACAAGAACTGTTGATACACACATTAAAAGGCTTAGAGAAAAACTTGGAAAACCTGGAGATTTAATACAAACAATAAGAGGTGTTGGTTACAGATTTAACAATTAGTCTTAATGTTTAATTTTTTTGCATCAATTAAGGTTTCTAGAATATTTCTATTATCGATTTTATTTCTCACTTTCATTATTTTTATAGTAGTTACGATTTTTTCAACATTTATTTACAACAATTCTAGATTACAGCTAGTTGAATCACTCTATATACATGCTCAATCTATCAATAAGTTAATGCCGGATTACAATCAGGATATCAATTTTGATGATTATGCTGATAGATTGGCTGTTCAAGACTCTGAATTTAATGAATTACGAGTAACAATTATAGATAAAAATTGGAATGTGATAGGCGACTCTTTAGTTAATAAAGAAGATCTATATTTATTGGAAAAACATTCGCCAACTACAAGAATAGAGATAGAAGATGCATTAAACAATGCTTATGGTACAACCATTAGAACAAGTGAATCTACTGGCTTAGACTTGATATATGTTGCGATTCTAAGAGATCCGAATAACATAGAAAATGGGTTAGTGAGAGTAGCTATGCCATTTGATATATGGGGCTCATTCTTTAATTTTTTTATCTATCCATTCCTAGTTTTATTTCTACTTGTGATAGCCTCTTCAAGTTTTCTAAGTTTAAATGTCGAATATAAATTAAGAAGGGATTTAGATTCGTTACTAAAAAGTACTCGAAAAGCAATTAAGGGAAAAAATATATCAGAATTAAGTAGTGGAGATGAGCAGTTAAGTACTCTATCAGATGCAGTTAGGCAGATCGCGCAAAGATTAAACTTTGAAGTTGAACAAGCTATTGAACAAAGAACAGAATTTGGAACTGTTTTAGATAGTATGAATCAAGGCGTAATAATATTTAATAAAAATCATAAAGTTAGATTTTCTAACGATATAGCGCTTGAGATGTTTGGTAAACATCAATACTTTCTTAAAGAAAAAATTGAGGTAAAAAAACTTCAACCAATAAATAAACTGCTTAAAAAATTAAGAAAAATACCTTCTGAAGAAATTGAGATGTCAATTAAAGTTAAGGATGAAGATAAACATTTTTTAATTTCAGGTTCAAGAATGGAATCTACAAATGAATATATTGTGGTTATCAGCGATATATCATCTTTAAGAAAGCTTGAAAATTTAAGAAAAAATCTAATTTCTGATATGTCACACGAAATTAAAACTCCTGTTTCTGTAATTAGAGCAGGTTCCGAAACTCTATATTCTGGGAATATAACGGATCCAAAACTTACTTCAAAATTTACCAAATCAATCTTGGATAATTCGGAAAGATTAAGTGAAATGATTGATGATCTCTTAGAACTCGAAAAAATTGAGTTCGGTGGTTTGGTTATTAAAAGAGAAAAATTTAACCCTCATAAAGAAATTAACAAGATTCTAGGCACCATAGACGCTCTTATTGTCGAAAAGAAACTTATTGTAGAAAATAACATACCAGACGATTTATCAATAAGAACAGACAAAGAATCATTCAGAGCAATCTTTTCTAATTTATTGAATAATGCAATTAAATATTCACCAAAGGATTCTAAGATCATTTTTAATTGTGTTATGAAAAAAGGTAAAGTAGTAATTTCGATTAAAGATAATGGTTATGGAATAGAAAAAAATAGCTTAAAAAGAGTATTTGAACGATTTTACAGGTCCGCAAAAGCTAGAGCGCATACTAAAGGAACTGGGCTAGGTTTAGCCCTAGTAAAACAATTATCAACAAGAATAGGTGCAAATGTTTCAGTAGAGTCAAAAATTAATGTTGGCACAGAATTTTTTGTTTCATTTCAATACAAGTAGTAAAATTTCGATTATGAATAAACAAGATATAATAAGGCTTTCTATATTTTCATTGCTTTTATTGTTTGTATTAATTTTCTATTACAATTTGGGTTTTCTATCTTTCACAAAAGTTAATATCAATGATCAGTTACCTAAGCCACTAAAAGCTACAAAAGAATCAATACAAACGACACAAAATATAGGATCTATTGAGAGTGCAAAGAAATTATCACTAGGTTTTGAGCTTGTTGGAATAAGAGGGAATAATCCGCAAAGCACAATTATCATATTAGACAAAGATAAATATAAACTTATTGAACAAGGTGAAAATATTACTAATCAAATAAGTTTTTCTCACGTCGAGGGTTCCAGAGCTTATTTTTTTGATGGTAAAGACTATAGTTTTCTTGATATCATAGGTGCTGAGAAATCTTTCAATCAAGACAGAATAGATCTCATTAAGGATTAAGAATATGAAAAAATTAATTTTCACAGCATTATTGTCTCTGTCATTAGCAGCACAGGACCAAAATATTTTCTATAAAGATGCTGACATAAAAACTTTTGCACAAGATATAGCTCTCTTGACAGATAAAACAATTATTTTAGATCCAAGAGTAAAAGGTGTAATTTCTATCTATTCTGATGCACCTTTAGATTCTGATTCAATTTGGGAAGTATTTATTTCAACAATGGAAGTCCAAGGATATAACGTACTCAAAGATGGGAATATATATAGAGTCATTCCGTCTCAAGAAGGTGTAAAAAACTTTTCTGAAGATGGGCCATTAGCTGGTTCTATTGGATCAGAAGTAATTAAATTAAGATTTTCTAGTGCAAAAGATATCGTCAATGCCGTTAAACCCATAGTTGGCGTAAGGTCATACATAGTTGCTTTACAGAATGACAGAGAAGTTCTTATAGCTGACGATGCAGACAATATAAAGAGAGTAAGAGATATCATAAGAAATCTTGATTCAGAATTAGATACAAGTATTTCTGATTTTAAATTAAAGAATTTGTCAGCTATTGAAGCACTACGATTAATTAATTCTCTGAAATCAGACCCAAATACTCGTTTTGATAAGTTAGCAGTAGCTACGTTTCAAGGCTCTAATAAACTAATCTTCAGTGGTCCCTTGGAAATTGTTACAAGAGCAAAAAGATTGATATCCCAGTTAGACTTAGATAATAGCTTGAATGAAAATACAAAAGTAATTTATCTTAACTATTCACAAGCTGAGGATATTTTAAAAATTCTGAAAGATGTTTCAGCTTCATTCAACCAAGAACAAAACATAGATTATAAAACTGTAATAACATCACATGAGGAAACTAATTCAATTGTAATTAGATCCAATCCACAAACAATTAAAACATTAACTTCAATTGTGGAACAATTAGATATAAGAAGACCTCAAGTCTTCGTTGAAGCTATAATTGTTGAAATTTCAGATGAATCAGCTAAAGCTCTAGGTGTAGATACAATTTATTCAGGTGATGCTACAAACAATACCCCGATAGCATTATCAAGATTTCCTTCATCAAATAGCCCAGATCTTTTATCTTTAGCTATTAGTGCAGATGATGATTCTAATTTGGGTGCTAACACTAGTGCTGCATCATCTCTATTAGCCACAAGGGGTCTTGTTGCTGGTGTAGGCAATATAATTGATGGAGAAGATAATTTTGCAATGTTGCTCTCTGTCTTAAAAGAAGATGCCAATTCAAATATATTATCAACACCCTCAGCAGTTGTTATGGATAATGAGGAAGCATCTCTACTAGTAGGACAAGAAATACCAATTACAACTGGTGAATCGTTAGGTACCAATAATTTAACACCATTTAGAACTACAGCGAGAGAAGAAATTGGCATTAAATTAGAAGTCAAACCTCAAATTAATGAAGCTGATTCAGTAGCATTATTTATAAGGCAAGAGGTTTCAAGTATTGCCGGATCACAACTACCCAATACATCAGATTTAATTACAAATAAAAGAGAAATTGAAACTACTGTACTTGCTGATAACGGCGAAATACTCGTTCTAGGCGGGCTAATAAGTGAAGATATCCAAGAATCTGTAAACAAAGTTCCATTACTTGGTGATTTACCAATATTAGGTGCTTTATTCAGATCGTCTGCTAAGTCGATACAAGAAAGAAACTTAATGATTTTTTTAAGACCTACAATTTTAAGAGATTCAATAACAACAAAAGATTTGTCAGAAGAAAAATTTAATTTGATTCGAGCAAAACAGTTACTTCAAGAAGAAGAAACAAGTAACTAAATATGAATTTACCTTTAACTTACAGCTACTGTAAAATTAATAAAATTACCCTAATAAATGAGGCAAATAAGTCTATCATTCATACTTGTGGCTCTTTAAAACCATCAGTTCTTTCCTCTATACAAGATTTTCTTTTGGATGATGTAGAAAAGAAAAGTCATTCAGATGATGAATTTGAAAGTCTGCTTACCGAACTCTATACAGATCAATCTGATGAATATGATTTTTCAAATATCGAAGATCTAGATCTTATTGACATAGCTAATGCAATATCTCCGTCTGATGATCTTCTTGATGATAAAAATAAGGGCCCAATAATTAAGTTAATTAATGCCACAATAACAAAAGCCGTAAAAGCCAGAGCGTCTGACATTCACTTAGAACCATTTGAAAACAAATTAAGTATAAGATTTAGAGTAGACGGTGTTCTTAGAGAAGTACTCCAATATCAAAAGAATATTACGCAGATGATTATCTCAAGAATAAAAATAATGTCTAAACTTGATATATCCGAAAGACGATTGCCGCAAGATGGAAGAATTTCAATTTCTGTAGGTAAAAGGGACATAGATTTAAGGGTATCTACACTACCTTCATCTTTTGGTGAAAGAGTTGTATTGAGGATTCTAGAAAAAGATAAAACACATATTCAACTTGATCAATTAGGTTTTTCCGACGAAATATTAAAAAAATTCCGTAAAAACCTCGGAAAAAATGAAGGTATTATTCTCGTCACAGGACCAACCGGTTCTGGTAAAACTACATCGCTTTATTCTGGCCTTAGAGAGATTTCTGATAGATCTCAAAATATTTTAACCATAGAAGATCCGGTTGAATACGCACTTGAAGGTATTGGGCAGACTCAAGTAAACACCAAGACAGGCCTTACATTTGCTAAGGGATTAAGGGCTATTCTTAGACAGGATCCAGATATTGTCATGGTTGGAGAAATTAGAGATAAAGAAACAGCAGAAATAGCTATACAAGCAAGTTTAACTGGTCATCTAGTATTGTCTACAGTTCATACTAATAGTGCTGTAAATGCTATTACTCGTTTAAGAGATATGGGTATTGAACCGTATTTGCTGTCCTCAAGTCTAGTGTTTGTTCTGTCTCAGAGACTTGTAAGGAAGTTATGTCCCCATTGCAAGACTATTGATGATGACAATAGAAATTTACTTGATAAATACAAAATTAAAGGAGAGGTATATAAGTCTGTTGGGTGCGATAAATGCGACAGCACCGGCTATAAAGGTCGACTAAGTATTGGGGAATTTGTATCAATAGATGAAAAAATAAGTGAATTAATACATAACTCTGCTTCTGAAAATGAAATTTCTGATTATGTTTACGCGAATAATAAAAAAATATACGAAAATGGGCTTCAAGTTGTAGCAGATGGTGATACATCACTATCAGAATTAATGCGTGTTATCGAAGATTAATGGCAACTTATAAATACAAAGCATTTGATGTAAATGAGAAGAATCTAAAAGGGTTTGTAAATGCATCTGATTTAGATGAAGCTAAGCTGATATTGAAGAATAGAGGTCTTAATCCACTCACTATTGAAAAAAGTATACAAAGAAGAGCCTCAGTTAGAATCTCAAATAATAACCTGTCAATATTCACCAAACAAATGTCAGCACTGTTGAGTGCAGGCACTCCAATAGAGAAATGTCTATTATTACTAAGTAAACAGTCTTCTAATAGTAAATTTTCACAAATCTTGCTTAGTATTAATGAAGACATAACTGAAGGTAACAGTCTTAGCTCAGCAATGAAAAAATATCCATCAATATTCGACGATATATATACATCCACAATATATGCTGGAGAAACTTCTGCATCTCTCTCAGAGGTATTCCGTGACTTGTCTATTTATTTAGATAAAGAAGCAAAAATAAGATCACAAGTTGTAGGAGCTTTAATCTACCCAGCTGTTTTATTTGTAGTGTCAATAGCTGTAATTTATTCACTTTTAAGCTTCGTTTTGCCGCAAGTAGTCGAACAGTTTGTTAGTTCAAATGTTGATTTACCTTTGTTAACTCAAACTTTGCTGGCTTTTTCTGATGTTTTTCCAATCATAATAGGGTCTTTGTTAGTGATACTAATTTCAATATATGTTGTACAAATAACGAATATCATCTCACAAAAATATCAATTACTTATATCCAAATATTTTCTTTTTATTCCATTAATAGGACCAATTATTTTATATGATCAAACTGCACGATTTTGTTCATCTATGAGGTTAATGACAAAAGCTGGCTTAAATACCATTGATAGTCTCCTGATAGCACAAAATACCTTTAAAAATAAGTATTTAAGAGCCCAGGTTGAAAAAGTAGTAAATAAAGTCATTGCTGGTACTTCTATCAGTAAGGCATTTTCTCAAGCACATATTTTTCCTGATGTGTTCCAGCAACTTCTAAGTTCAGGTGATATGGGTAGTCAAGTTAGTGAAATGTTTGAAAAGACAAAAGAATTTTTAGACCAAGAAGTTGATACACGTAGAAATCTACTTCTAACTTTACTGCAACCGATAGTTATCCTTACAATGGGTGTTTTTGTAATGTTAATTGTTTTATCAATAATGTTGCCTTTATTGCAAATGAATAATTTAATATTCAGTATATGAAAAAGTTAATAAAAAAAGGTTTTACACTTTTAGAACTATTAATTGTAATTGTGATATTAGGTCTACTTGTTTCCTTAGTATCAGTAAATTTTTTACCAACCTTGAGTAATGCGTATACTGAAGTGGCTAGACAAGATATTTCAAGACTTCAACAAGCACTCGTTATGTTTAAAATTAATGAAGGTTCTTATCCTTCTTCAAATCAAGGTCTTGAAAGCTTAAAAACAAATCCTGGTAACCTTAAAAATCCCGCTAAATATCCAAATGGTGGATATATAAATAAACTACCTGTAGATCCATGGGGAAATGCGTATGTTTATATTTTTCCAGGTCAATACGGTGAATATGATATTGTTTCATTAGGTGCTGATGGCCAACCTGGTGGAGAAGGGGAAAATGCGGACATTGGTAACTGGACTAACTAAAGGCTTTACCATATTAGAAATACTGATCGTTTTAGCGATTATTGCAATTTCTGGCACTTCCTTTTATTTGATTCTAAATCAGCCTAAGAGTTTTGATACTTATGAACAAACCTTCAATGAATTTAAAACTTTAAGCATTTATAGTGGAAATTCTTATGCTTTCACAAAGGAATCAATAAAAATTTTAAATAATGATATTTGGGAAGAGCTAGAAGTCGCAGACTTTAGTGGTATTTATTCAGTTACCAATAATTTAAATAAAACTACAATCATAGAAGAAGACGATATTTTTCTGGTAATAGCTCCTGGTAATGAGATAAGTGTTAAATCCATAACATTGTTGGGGGGTAAAACTGTTGAACTTTAAGGTTTATAAAGGGTTTAGTTTGTTGGAAGTAGTTATTGCTTTATTAATTATTTCGATAACTTTTTTAGCTTACAATCAACTTATTGAACAAAATCTTAAATCACAAGAATTAAAACAAATTTTCATTGATGAATCAGATAAAAAATTAAATCTTCTAACAATTTATGTTTCTGATCCAGATATAGAACAATACGAAGTGAGACAAATTTTAGATATAAATGAAATATCAGAAACAAAAATTTCGTCGTATCGAAACTTCGATGAAATTAAAATAGATTTTAAAACCAAAGACGACATTGTTTACATAACGATAATTAAATGATGAAGAATGGATTTACCTTACTTGAAGTTTTAATTGCTCTATTAGCTGCTGCGCTAATATCCATAATGTCTTTTGATTTTTTATCTAATACTGTTTTTCTTAAAGATCGAATTGATAATTCTATATCTGAGGATTCTAAACATTCTAAAGCCATCCATCTTATGCGTTTAGATATGATGCAAGCAGTACCATTTAAATTAAAAGATCAAAATTTCAATAACTTGAATAATGTATTCATTGGTTCGAAT
>Ga0208390_1000673_pt1 | contig 12388 bp, 13 predicted proteins | sample Knorr_S7_td_Surf_FD_185594 | JGI IMG/M metagenome (GOLD analysis project Ga0208390, IMG submission 185594) | Marine microbial communities from Southern Atlantic Ocean transect - Knorr_S7_td_SurfaceA_ad_6m_LV_A (SPAdes) (version 2) | ecosystem: Environmental > Aquatic > Marine > Oceanic | place...
CATCCTTCTTAGACACTTATCTTAAAATTCCTCTTTCAGATATCTCTAAAGATTTTATAAATATATCTAAAAAAGAATCATTTTGAACTTTATTGAGTTCCTTTGATTTTTTAATTGCTTCATCAATTTTTAAACCCTTTCTGTAAACAAGCTTAAAAGCTTTTTTAATTAGAGATATAGATTCAGGGCTGATATCATTTCTACTCATACCAACTGAATTGAGCCCAATTATTCTTGCAGGATCAGCAGCAACTTTTACAAATGCCGGAATGTCCATATTGATTGATGTATTCATTCCAATAAACGAATAATCACCAATATGACAAAATTGATGAATGGTTGTCAAAGCTCCTATTGTAATATTATTTCCTACATAGACGTGTCCAGCTATGCCAGCATTGTTTGCAAAAACATTTCCATCACCAACAACACAATCATGAGCAACATGCGAATATGCCATTAGAAGATTATCAGATCCAATAGAAGTGAGACTTTTGTCTTGTACAGTTCCTCTATGCACAGTCACTCCTTCTCTAAAGATATTTCTATCTCCTATTTCAAGTTTAGTCTTCTCGCCTTTAAATTTTTTATCGGGGGTATCCTCTCCTATAGTAGAAAATTGATAAAAAACATTATCTTCGCCAATTATTGTGGGACCCCTTAGAACAACATGACTCAATAACTGTGTTCCTTTTTTAATCTCAACACCTTCATCAATAATACAAAATGGACCAATTTCTACAGAATCATCTATTTTGGAATTATCGTGAATAATTGATGTTGGATGAATTTTCATACTGCCTTTCTATCTGCACACAAAATAATAGCTGAACATACAAGTTCACTATCTAATTCTGCTCTGCAATCAAATTTCCAAATTCCTCTTTTTTCTCCAAGAACTTTACTATAAATATCTATAGTATCACCTGGTCTGACTTTTTTTCTAAATCTTACTTTATCAACTCCGGCTAATACATATATAGAGCCCTCTTCTGGAGTTTTATCCATAGTAACAAATCCAAGAATACCTGATGCCTGACCCATGGCTTCAATAATTATTACGCCAGGAAAGATAGGATTTCCTGGAAAATGGCCTTCAAGAAAATACTCATTACTGGTAATCATCTTTCTTGTGTGTATCTTGTTATTTTTATCAATGTTTACAACCTCGTCGATAAAAAGAAAGGGCTCTCTGTGTGGAAGATATTTTTTAATATCATCTTTTGAGATTTTCATTTTATTTGCTAAGTTTTTTAATAAAAACTGATGATTTGGCCCAATCGTTATGCTCTTGAGCTGGCATAATACCAATATAGTTTCCAGGTTTTGTTATATCTTTTGTAATTAAAGTATGTGCTCCAACAGTAACGTTGTCACATACATCTAAATGACCAAGAACTCCTGAAAGACCACCCATCTGAAAATTTTTACCAATTCTTGCAGATCCTGCAATTGCACAAGAAGCAGCTATTGCTGAATTTTCACCAATAATTACATTATGGGCTATGTGAACTAAATTATCTAAGATTACACCATCATGAATTTCTGTATCATCTATTGCACCTCTGTCTATTGTACAATTAGCTCCAATTTCAACATTTTTTCCTATTTTAAGTTTACCTAACTGTTTAATTTTTACATATCCATCTTTTGAGGGCGCAAATCCAAACCCATCGGACCCTAAAACAGTGCCATTTTGAATTATAGTATTGGAAGAAATACTTACGTCTTTTACAAGAGAGCAATTTGAATGAATGATAACATTTTTTTCTATTCTGCAATTCGGTCCAACATAAACATTTGGTCCAATATAGACTTCATCATGAATTGAGGCTTTATCAGAAATTACAGAGGACTCATGAATAAAAGGTATTTTTGTTTCATCATCTTCTGCAAATAGATTTGAAATTTTTGCATATGTTAAATATGGATCATCTGTTTTTAGATAGTTAAAGCTGTCATCTTCTTTAAAATCTTTATTTACTATGACTGCAGCAGCATTTGAAGAAGCTAATAATGATGCATATTTATTATTTGAAAGGAAAGTAATTGAAGATTTCGATGAATTCTCAATAGTAGATAAATTATCAACTACGCAGTTTTTATCTCCAAATAATGTTGAATCAGTGACTTTTGCTAATTCTTTGAGAGTAAAGCTTTTAGGCTTTGGCACTGCTACTCAGACTGAGATGAAGCCTCAACAGCAGCAACATCTAGCATTGATGTTACATCGTCAGTAAGATCTAAAGCAGGATCGCTGAATAATAATGCCTCACTTTTTGCTAGCAAAACCTTAATTTGTTTTGCAGCAATAAGCTCACTTATAATTTTTTGCATTGCAGGACCTGTATCTGTAAAAATCTTTGCAGCAGTCTCTTCTTGAGCTTGCTGTATCTTGCCTGCAAGAAATTCAAGATCTTGGCCTTTATCTTGAATATCTCTTTGCATTTCTGCAATTTGCTCTTGAGAAAGAGTTTCTAATTCTTTTTGAAGTTTTTCAGCAATGGCTTGTCTATCAGCTTGAAGTGACTTTGCTTCTTCAAGATTTGAAGAATAATCTGGATCCTCCTCTAGTGCTTTAAAAGCATCGGCAGCTGCCTGAGTTGATAAAACTGCTGTTCTCATATCAATAACTGCAACTCCATCCATTGCAAAAACTGATGATGATATAAAAATAATTGATAGTAAGTATAGTTTTAATAAATTTTTCATAAGTACCCCTTAATGGATTTGAACATTTTATATTAACTAGAAAACATTTCCTACTGTAAATTGGAATTCTTCTGTTCTCTCTTGCGGTCCAGCATTTGAAGGTTTAGCAATTGCCAGACTTAATGGACCAAATCCGGTTATCCATGTAACTCCAACACCATATGAATATCTAAGATCATCAACAGAAGGTTTGTAACAATTAATCTGATAATCCCTACAATTATCGGAGAAAACATTTCCAAAATCTAGAAAAAACGCTGACCTTATCGACCTTTGGTCCTCAATTATTGGGAGCTTAAATATTAGTTGTAAACTGCCTTCGATCTTAATATTTCCACCAATTGGCCTATCTCTATATCTGGAAGTAGTATTTGCATATGGATTTATATAAGGGCTATCAAGAACTCCATCGCCATCGGTATCAATTAAATTTGGACAAGTTTCTTCTTCATAGTTAAATTCGTAACACGGCGCATCTGTGCTTCTGGGCCCAAGAGTATTTGACTCAAAGCCTCTAAGAGATCTTGGACCTCCTGCATAAAAATTCTGAAAAAAAGGAGTTTCTTCCGTATCACCATACGCATTTAGGTATCCTAATTCTCCTTGAAATCCAAAGACAAAGTTATTTGATAAAGGTCTATAATATCTTTGCCTTATATTAGCTCTATAATAATTGAGATCACTACCAGGAATTGTTGCACTCAAACTTAAAACAGTTGATGAGCCCGACGTTGGAAAAAGCCCCCTATTTAAAGTTACTCTTTGCCACGAAGCCTGAGCAGATAAAGTTTCAAATAAATTACCTTCTGCCGCTACAAAGTCATATATTTCTCTTGCAGGTAAAGTGCCAATATCTATGTCAGTTTTATCATAAGTTAAACTGAATCCTAATCTTGTAATGTCAGAGATTGGATAACCAAATTGAGCACCCAGACCATTTGAATTTGTTAAATAGTTTGCAACGTTAAACTCACCATAATCGGTCTCCCTGAAATATATATTATATCCAAGACTTACTCCATCTTCTGTAGCATAGGGATCAACAAAAGAAATATTATAACTCTCACTATAGATATTTTTATTAATTCCAATACCTACGGTATTTCCACTTCCTAAAAAATTTTGTTCTTGAAGATTAAACCCTAGCATTAATCCAAAATCACTATAACCCAAGTTTCCCCCAACACTTCCTGTAGTTTCTTCTTCAACACTGTAAACAATATCGATTTGATCCTCTGTACCAACAACAGGTAAAGTCTCAACATTAACTTCTTTAAAGTAGCCCAGTCTTTCAAGTCTTACCTTTCCAGCTTCTATACTATTATTCGATGACCAGGCTCCTTCAAATTGTCGCATTTCTCGCCTTAGTACTTCATCCTGAGTAACATGGTTACCGGTGAACAATATTTTTCTTGTGTAAGTCTTCTTGCCTGGTATGACTGCAAACGTTAGATCTACTTGATTTGAATCGTCTATTGTCTCAGTATCTCCTTTTACTTCTGCAAACGCATAACCTCTGTTACCAAGAACATCTACAAAAAATTCTTCAATTGATGTTATTTGTGCTTGGGAATATGTTTCTTTTTTAAGATTTTCAAGAATATTAATATATATATTTTCTTCAAATGGAATTTCACCAATTATATTTACATTATTAATAGTATATTTTTTACCTTCATTTACATTAAAAGTGATAAAGATTGACTTTTTATCTCTTGATAGACTTATTTGTGATGATTCAATTGAAAACTTTAAATATCCTCTATCTCTGTAATATGATTCAAGAGTTTCTATGTCTCCAACAAGCTTTTCTCTTGAGTACTGATTGTTGTTTGATAAAAAAGAAAAAAACGACCCTTCAGATAATTCAAAACTGTCCAATAGCTCCTCATCAGTAAAAATCTCGTTTCCAATAATATTAATTTTTTTAATCTTAGCGCTGTTTCCTTCGTCTACAATAATATTTATATCTATTCTGTTTCTTGGTTTTGTTATTTCTTCAATTTCAACACCGGCGCCATATCTTCCATTGGAAGCGTATGATCTTACCAACTCTGATTTCACTTTTTCTAATGTTGATCTTTTATAGACCTCACCTTCTTTAATACCAACACCATCAAGACTCTCCAATAATTGTTCAGTTTTCAATGCCTTATTTCCAGAGATGTCTATTGCAGATATTGAAGGTCTTTCAATAACAGAAATTATAAGAGTGTTTCCTTCTTTGCTTACTTGAATATCATCAAATTGCTCAGTTGAAAATAAAGATCTTACAATATCGGTAGATTTGCGAAGATCAATTCTATCTCCAACGCTTATTGGAATAACATTGAAAATACTCCCTGTTGAAACTCTTTGAAGTCCAACAATTCTAATATCACTTACCAAAAACTCATCAAAAGATAAAAGATTGAAGCTTAGAAGAGCTGTTAAGAAAATGGTCTTAAATTTCATAATTATTTAAACCTAAAGGAATCTTGATATATCGTTAAATATTGCAAAAATCATTAACATTCCAACTAGCACAGCTCCACCTGTATATATAATATTTTCGGCTTTTTCTGGCAATGGTTTACCCCGAATAGCTTCAATGCCAAGAAGTGTTAATTGTCCTCCATCCAGAACTGGTATTGGAAGAAGATTCAAGACAGCAAGGCTGATACTTAAGAGTGCCATTAAATACATAAAAGGCAAAAAGCCAGCTTGGGCTGTATTTCCTGCCATCTGAGCGATGCCGATTGGACCACTTAAATTTTCTGTGCCCATATTCCCAGTGATCATTTTTCCTATAAATTGCAGAGTTTTTAAGCTCAAATTATAGGTCTCGTAGATACCTTTTGATATTGATTGTCTGAAATTTCGAGAAGTTCCAAAAGAGACTCCAAGAATACCTTTTGTAACATTTTCATTAATTTGAGAATCGATGTTTACTGGCAAATAAATTATTTCACCATCTCTAATCAATTTAAATTCTAACGAACGATTTGGATTTTCAGATACCTTTTTTTGAATATCGTTTGCAAATAATATTTTAGAATTGTTAATTTCTAAAATTTTATCATTTGATTTGATTCCTGCTCTATCCGCAGAGCCGCCAGAAATTACTTTTCCAATAATAGGTTGCATAAAATATTCAACTTTTATTCCTAAAGAACCAGTTGGATCTGCCTGTGATTGCGAGGTTGGTAAAAAATCTTTAAGGCCTACAAAAACATTTATTGGTTTATCAGAATTATCTCTTTCAACAGAAAACATTAAGTCTCCTGAATAACCTGCATAACTTAAAAGTTCAAGATTTATGTCTTTGGCCTCTTTTACTGTGACATTATTTATAGATAATATTTTATCTTTAGCCTTAAATGTTTCATTATTAGAATAAATTATCTCTTGATTTACTGAATTTATTACTGGGACTATTTTGGGATCAACAGTGTTTAAAAAAATCCCTGTGAAAATTACTATGGACAATAAAAAATTTGCTAACGGCCCAGCAAACATAATTGCAGCTCGATGTGCTTTTGGTTTTGAATCAAATGTATTCTTGAGTTGTTCCTCAGTCAATTGATTTTTTATCTCAGGCTCAAGTTCAATTAATTTATTAGTAATCATAGACACATAACCACCCAGCGGTATGGCAGAGAGTGCAAATTCTGTTCCATGCTTATCACATTTTTTATAAAATACAGGGCCCATCCCAACAGAAAATCTCTGAACGTGAACATTACACATCCTAGCAACAATAAAATGACCAAATTCATGAATAGTTACAAGAACGCCCAGCAGGACTGCAAATGCAAGTATGTATATTAAATATGACATATATTTTTCAATTTAAGCAAACGATTTTACCACCTTCTGAGCACGAATGCGTGTTTGAGCATCAACCTCATTTATCGACTCTATCGTAACTTCTTTAGACATAATATTTTTATCAAAAGTTCGATATATAACCTCATAAATCTCATTAAAATTAATTTCTTTATTTAAAAAACTTTCTACAGCGACTTCATTAGCGGCATTAAAAACAGTACCTAAAAATCCTCCTTGATTACAAACTTCTCTTGCAATATCTTGAATCTTGAATCTGTCGGATGGAAACTCCTGAAAAGATAAATTTAAGTTACTAAAGTCTATGTCTTTAAAATCTATTGGTATTCTGTTCTCTTCAGAAAGAGCATGTGCAACTGGTACCCTCATATCAGGAGCACTCATCTGACATAGGCTTGAACCATCTATATAAGTTACTATTGAATGTATTATGCTTTGTGGGTGAATTACTAAATCAAAATATTTTTCATCTAAATCAAATAAATATCTTGCTTCAATTAGCTCTAAGCATTTATTAACTAAAGTAGCAGAATCAATCGTAACTTTGCTCCCCATTTTCCAATTGGGATGATTTAAAGCATCCTCTACAGTAACATGCTTTAACTTTTGAAGAGAGGTATTAATAAAAGGTCCGCCAGACGCAGTAATAGTAATACTTTTTACGTCTTCAGTACCTCTCTCACCAGATAAACATTGAAAAATTGCATTGTGCTCGCTATCAATTGGGATAATTTCAGAATTATTCTCTTTTGCTAGAGGTAAAATTAAATCTCCACCTACAACAATGCTTTCTTTATTTGCTAATAAAATCTTTTTTCCTGTCTTGGATGCAATATATGCTGTTTTTAAGCCTGCAAATCCAGATGTAGCACATACAATAATATCGACATCATCTCTATTAATAAGTCTTTCAAGCTCTTCATCACCATTTAAATATCTTTCCTTGTCTGTACTGCAAAGACTTTTAAATGAATCATGATCTTCAATATAAACGAAGTCAGGTGAATGTTTTTCTGATATTTCTTGATATCTTAAAACATTTTTGTTGAAAGATATGCCAATTAAATTTAATGATTCTTTGTTTTGAGAAATGACACTAAGAACACTTTTTCCAATGCTACCTGTAGCTCCTAGTAAAAGAACATTCTTCATAATAGTAAAATTAATATTGGAGTTGATATAAGATGAGAATCTATTCTATCTAAAATTCCTCCATGACCTGGAAGAATTGAACCTGTATCCTTAACTCCTGACTGTCTTTTAAAATAACTTATTAGTAAATCTCCGATGAATGCCAAAAATCCTCCCAACATAAAAATTAGTGGTAGAAAATTGATTTCAAATATATGGCCACACATTAATCCAAAAATTATGGAACCAATCATGCCCCCAACCAAACCCTCTAGAGTCTTATTAGGACTAATGTTTTTTACAATAAAATTAGCTCCAAACTTAGATCCAATGACGTAAGCAAATGTATCAAAAATTGCTGTATTCATAATAATTAATCCATACAAAAGATAAAAACTTTCATTTAATAAAACATAAAGGATTGAACATGAACCGAAGCCGAAAATAAGAAATAATCCTAAAAAAAGACTTTCAAATTTATTTGTTACCCATTCAGATATTCCTATGATACAAACAAAGGATATTGCTAATGAAAATATCCAAATATTTTCTAAATAAATTATTAAAAAAATAATCAGAACTAATAATAGGGATGTAGCGAGTCTTGTAAGCATAGTATTCATTTTCTTTTGCCAAATCTTCTATTAATTTTTTTAAAATTATCAATACATTTTAAAAAGTCTTTCCTATTAAAATCAGGCCAATATTTATCAACAAACATTATCTCAGCATATGCAATTTGATAAAGAAGAAAATTGCTTATTCTGTTATCACCGCCAGTTCTAATTAAAAAGTCTATGTTTTCAACTGGAACAGATGATGCATTATGTATAACTTTTTCATTTATATCTTCTATTTTGATTTGTTTAGCCAAAACACTTGATGCTATTTTTTTAGTTATGTCCACAATATCTTGCTTGCCACCGTATCCAAGAGCAATATTCAAGTCTAACTTACTCTTTTTTATGTTCGTTTCTTGTTCCGCATAATCTATCTTATCAATAACTTTTCTTCCAAATTCGTATGTGTGTCCAAAAAACTTTAGCCTTACTCTCTGCTCTTTTAGTTCGGGAACTTGATCATTGATTGCATCAATAACTAATTTTTTAATAGCGGTAACCTCAGCTTTAGGTCTTTTCCAGTTCTCAGCACTAAAAGCGTAGATTGTTAAAGATGATAGATCTTGCTTGACTGATTCCTCAACTATATCTTTTACAATGCTCACTCCTTTCTTGTGACCTTCACTAATTTTTAAAGAGTTTTTAATGGCCCATCTACCGTTGCCATCCATAATTATACCGACGTGTTTTGGTATATTAATTTTGCTAGAATTAGCCATATAAGGCCACTAAATTTCGAGTAAGTCTGATTCTTTATTTTTTAAATCTGAATCAACAATTGAAATGAATTTGTCAGTTTCTTTTTGAATTAAATCTTCTATTCTTCTTAAATCGTCTTCTGAAATTTCAGATGATTGTTGTTTTTCTTTTGCTGTCTGGTTGGCATCTCTTCTAATATTTCTAATAGAAACTCTTGAGTTTTCAGCTTCTGCTCTAGCTTGTTTTATGTAATCCTGTCTTGTTTCTTCTGTTAAAGCAGGCATAGTGACTCTAATTAAGTCACCGCTTGTACTAGGATTAAGACCAAGGTCAGAATTTAAAATTGCTTTTTCTATTTCAGGTATCAAATTTTTATCCCATGGAGATATAACAATAGATCTACCTTCTTCAATGCTTATGTTAGATGTTTGATTAATCGGAGTCATATTCCCATAGTAATCTATGTTCACATCATCAAGTATTGCTGGATTCGCTCTTCCAGTTCTTATTTTGTTAAAGGCGCTTCTGAGAGCGGATAATGATTTATCCATTCTTTGCGATACATCATTTAGTAAATTTTCCATATTAAGATATAAGTGTACCTATTTTTTTGCCACAAATTATGTCTTTTAATGCACTATGATTATTTACATTAAAAACATTTATAGGTAATCCGTGGTCTCTTGCGAGTGTTAGAGCTGTAGCGTCCATGACTTTTAGATTTTTTGATATGGCATCATCAAATGATAAAGCATCGAAAAATTTTGCATCTTTATTTATTTCAGGATCAGAGTCATACACTCCATCAACTCTTGTTGCTTTCAACATAAGGTCAGCCTGAGTTTCTATTGCTCTCAAACACCCAGCTGTATCTGTTGTAAAAAATGGGTTTCCTGTTCCAGCTGTAAATATTACAACATACCCGTCACTTAATAATTGAATGGCTAATCTTCTATCATAATGTTCAACAATACCTGACATAGATATCGCGGACATAACTCTTGTTTTAATTCCAGCTCTTTCGAGAGAATCTCTTAAAGCAATTCCATTCATAACAGTTGCTAACATCCCCATATGATCACCAGCAACCCTGTCCATACCAGCTTTATTTAATTTTTCTCCCCTAAAAAGATTTCCACCACCAATAACAATGCCAATTTCTGCATCTAATTCTCTGCATGACTTAACTGAGCTTGCCATTCCATCTAATATTTTTGGATCAATGCCTTGTTTTTCATTTCCAGCAACTGACTCTCCACTAAATTTAAGAAGAATTCTTTTATGCTCTAACTTTGACATATTTTACTTTAACTGTTCTGCAACCTCTTCAGCGAAATCTTTTGTTTCAACCTCAATTCCTTCACCAACTTTTAATCTAGCAAACTCAATAATGGTAGCGCCACTCTTTTCTAAATACTCTTGAACTGTAATGTCAGGATCTTTAACAAAATTTTGAGAAATTAATGAAACTTCTGATAAGAATCTCTTAGTCTTTCCATCGATCATCTTATCCATAATATCCTGTGGTTTACCAGAATCTTGAGCTTGATTTTGGTAAATTGCTTTTTCCCTCTCAAGTACGTCTTTATCAATATCGTCTTGAGATAAACATAAAGGATTAAAAGCCGAAACATGCATTGCAATATCTTTTGCTATTTCATCACTTCCATCCTTTGTAACAACCAATGAACCAAGTTTTGAATCAGAATGAATATAGATGCCTATGTTCATACTTGAATCAAATTCTAGAGTAACAACTCTTCTAATTTGAATATTTTCGCCAATGGTTTGAACTAATGCTTTTCTGTCATCTTCTAATGTGGACTCTTTAAGAGCCGTAGTTTCAAAGATTTTATTTTTTGAAATATATTCTTTTACCTTTTCACCAAAAGATAAAAAGTTTGCATCTTTTGCAGCGAAATCTGTTTCTGAATTTAACTCTACCAAGGTTGCATAATCTTCATTTACAGATACGACCAAGATTCCATCTGCTGCAACTCTTGAGGATTTTTTTTCTGCTTTAAGCGCGCTATTTGATCGTAAAAGATCAAGAGCTTTTTCTATATCGCCCTCACATTCAACAAGTGCTTTTTTGCAGTCCATCATTGCTACACCAGTCATATCTCTTAACTCTTTTACTTGTGATGCTTTAATTTCCACTTTTACTTATCCCCTTCATTAGCATCTTCAGATGGAGTATCATCCGAAACTTTTTGAACAGCCTCGATTGATTCCTTGTCAGCTTTGACTTCTGTTTCAGCTTCTTCATCAGCACTTGAAGCATTTTCAACTTCTTCTTGATTGTCTTCAATTGTTACTTCAGGATCATCTTTTTTAACTTTTTGAATAACTGGTGCATCAGATTTAGGAGCAAATCCCTTTGCAGACTCAATACCTCTAGCGCAGGCATCTGCGATAACTTTAGTAATTAGCCTAATTGATCTTATTGCATCATCATTAGCGGGGATAATAGTATCGATACCATCTGGATCAGAGTTTGTATCAACTATTCCAATAACTGGAATACCCATTTTTTTTGCCTCAAGTACTGCAATCTTTTCATACTTTACATCAACAACAAAAATTGCATCAGGCAAACCTTTCATATCTTTTATACCGCCAACGCTAGCCTTTAATTTTGAATATTCTTTTTGAATTTCTACTGCTTCCTTTTTAATTAGCTTTTCAATTCTTCCTGAAGAAATCATTTCTTCAATATCTATAAGTCTTCTAATAGAGCCTCTAATTGTCTTCCAGTTTGTAAGGGTTCCGCCTAACCATCTTTTATCAACATAAGGCAATCCTATTTCAGATGCCTCTTCCTTAATTGTCTTGCTTGCAGACCTTTTTGTACCAACAAATAGAATTTTATTACCCTTTGAGCATATATCCTCAACTTTAGATGCGGCTGCACTTAAATGTTCTTGAGTAATCTCTAGGTTAATAATACTAATTTGTTTTCTGGTATCAAAAATATACTCATCCATTTTTGGATTCCAGAATCTTTGTTGATGACCGAAATGAACTCCTGCTTGAAGCAGGTCTTTAATTGATACTATACTCAATTTTTATCTCCTTTGGGGTTATTCTCCAATTCATAGTAAAGCAAACTTTAAAAGCACCCCACTTTACAAAAAACAGAATCTTCGTGGTTAAAGTTTGTGTATTCTATAGAAAAATTATTAATATTTAAAGCTTTGATCTAATTAATAATCCTCTCAAAATTATATAAATCCGGTTGAAGCTTGATTACTTTCTTCGCACAATAAAGAGCTCCATTCCCAAAAATATCTCTAGAGATTGCCTTATGCGTATAAGTGTATGTAACATCTTTATCTGTAAAGATAACTTTATGTATTCCACTTATATCATCTTTTCTGTGAGAAACAGTTTTAGAT